>VOFJ01000526.1_pt1 | contig 92922 bp, 103 predicted proteins | sample 5384081 | NCBI WGS metagenome assembly VOFJ01 (sample SAMN12384729, study PRJNA508395) | human gut metagenome | isolation source: healthy gut I | host: Homo sapiens | reverse complement strand
CTGCATCCTATCAACGTCGTAGTCTACAACGACCCTGAGAAATCTAATCTTGTGGCCGGCTTCGTACTTAGATGCTTTCAGCACTTATCCGATCCAGACTTAGATACCCGGCAATGCACCTGGCGGCACAACCGGCAAACCAGAGGTCTGTCCAACACGGTCCTCTCGTACTAGTGTCAGAGCCACGCAAATTTCATGCGCCCACGATAGATAGAGACCGAACTGTCTCACGACGTTCTGAACCCAGCTCGCGTGCCACTTTAATGGGCGAACAGCCCAACCCTTGGGACCTTCTCCAGCCCCAGGATGTGACGAGCCGACATCGAGGTGCCAAACCACTCCGTCGATATGAGCTCTTGGGAGGGATCAGCCTGTTATCCCCGGAGTACCTTTTATCCTTTGAGCGATGTCCCTTCCATACGGAAACACCGGATCACTATGCTCTAGTTTCCTACCTGATCGACTTGTCAGTCTCCCAGTCAAGCGCCCTTATGCCATTACACTCTAAGGCCGGTTACCAATCGGCCGGAGGGCACCTTTAGAAGCCTCCGTTACGCTTTTGGAGGCGACCACCCCAGTCAAACTACCCACCAATCAATGTCCCCGTTCCACGGGTTAGAATCCAAACAAATAAAGGGTCGTATTTCAACAGCGGCTCCACAAATACTGGCGTACCTGCTTCAAAGCCTCCGACCTATCCTACACATCACGTGCCCAGATTCAATGATAAGCTATAGTAAAGGTTCACGGGGTCTTTTCGTCCCATCGCGGGTAATCGGCATCTTCACCGATACTACAATTTCACTGAGCTCACGGTTGAGACAGCGTCCAGATCATTACACCATTCGTGCAGGTCGGAACTTACCCGACAAGGAATTTCGCTACCTTAGGACCGTTATAGTTACGGCCGCCGTTTACTGGGGCTTCAATTCAACGCTTCTCTTATCGATGACATCTCCTCTTAACCTTCCAGCACCGGGCAGGTGTCAGGCTGTATACTGGATCTTTCGATTTGGCACAGCCCTGTGTTTTTGTTAAACAGTTGCCTGAATGGATTTCTCTGCCCCTCCCATAAAAGGGTAGGGACCTTTATCCCGAAGTTACAGGGTCAGTTTGCCTAGTTCCTTAACCGTGAATCACTCAAGCGCCTTAGAATATTCATCCCGACTACGTGTGTCCGTTTGCGGTAACGGGTACCTACAGGATTAAGTTTAGCGGATTTTCTCGGCAGCATGCTTACGCGCACTATTGCCTTGTCCCGAAGGACGCGGCATACTATCAGGTTCGGATCTCATGGTGGATTTGCCTGCCATGATCGACTCCTACACCCTTCAACCATCTATTCCGTCAGATGGCGGCACTGTCACTACTGCGTCTCCACGTCACTCCTGAAGGTAGTAACGGAATATTAACCGTTTCTGCCATCGGCTTCGCCGTTCGGCTGAGCCTTAGGACCCGACTGACCCTGATCCGATTAGCGTTGATCAGGAAACCTTAGTCTTTCGGCGAGGGGGTTTCCCGCCCCCTTTATCGTTACTTATACCTACATTTGCTTTTCCAGACGCTCCAGAATACCTCACGGTACGCCTTCGACGCTGACTGGAATGCTCCCCTACCGATCATATCAATGATCCCACTGCTTCGGTAGACAACTTGATACCCGATTATTATCCACGCCCGACTCCTCCTGACTAGTGAGCTGTTACGCACTCTTTAAATGAATGGCTGCTTCCAAGCCAACATCCTAGCTGTCTTAGCAGTCAGACTTCGTTAGTTTAACTTAGCTGTCATTTCGGGACCTTAGCAGGTGGTCGGATTCTTCTCCTCTCGGGCACGGACCTTAGCACCCATGCCCTCACTCCTGCGGTAGAACTGATGCGCATTCGGAGTTTGTCAAGACTTGATAGGCGGTGAAGCCCTCGCATCTTATCAGTCGCTCTACCTCACATCAGTAACCCGCAAGGCTGCACCTAAATGCATTTCGGGGAGTACGAGCTATCTCCAAGTTTGATTAGCCTTTCACCCCTACCCTCAGCTCATCCAGAAGCTTTTCAACGCTTATTGGTGCGGTCCTCCAGCTGGTGTTACCCAGCCTTCAACCTGGCCAAGGGTAGATCACTTGGTTTCGCGTCTGCCACTGCCGACTATACGCCCTGTTCAGACTCGCTTTCGCTTCGGATACGTGTGTCGTCACACTTAACCTTGCCGGCAAAGGCAACTCGTAGGTTCATTATGCAAAAGGCACGCCGTCACTCATTAACGAGCTCCGACCGCTTGTAGGCGCACGGTTTCAGGAACTATTTCACTCTTCTGTTCGAAGTGCTTTTCACCTTTCCCTCACGGTACTGGTTCGCTATCGGTCTCTCGGGGAGTATTTAGCCTTACCGGATGGTCCCGGCAGATTCACGCAGAATTCCTCGTGCTCCGCGCTACTCAGGATACTACTATGCTTCGACAACATTCGAATACGCAACTGTCATGCTCTATGGTCTTTCTTTCCAGAAAGTTCTTCTCTGATGTCTTCATGCAACGACGTAGTCCTACAACCCCACCCATGCCGTAACATGGATGGTTTGGGCTGTTCCCCGTTCGCTCGCCACTACTGGGGGAATCATTGTTTATTTTCTTTTCCTGCAGGTACTAAGATGTTTCAGTTCCCTGCGTTAGCCTCCAACAACGTTGGATAATACCTCTTCAAGATATTGGGTTGTCCCATTCGGAAATCTCTGGATCAAAGGTCATTTGCACCTCCCCAAAGCTTATCGCAGCTTATCACGTCCTTCATCGCCTCCGAGAGCCAAGGCATCCGCCATGCGCCCTTTTTTACTTTCTTTATTCATTCACTCACACAACGGTTCTTGCGTTCCGTTGGTAGCGGGATGATATATACTTTTAGCTCTTTACTACTAAAATTACTGTTTGCTTGTACAATATGTCATAGATCGTTCATCTTCGTTTCTTACGTTTCCGATGGAGTGGAGAATAACGGATTCGAACCGTTGACCCTCTGCGTGCAAGGCAGATGCTCTAGCCAGCTGAGCTAATCCCCCGAACTTGATTCCGTTCGTAGTCCCAGGCAGAGTTGAACTGCCGACCTCTACATTATCAGTGTAGCGCTCTAACCAACTGAGCTATAGGACTAAGTTCAACCTAGTCTGTTTAATTAGACCCGGCTTCTTACTTTCTCTCTTCCGTATCATTACGGAATCATATCTTGAATAAACAACACCAGCAGTACAAGAACAAAAACCTTCTCGATCTTTCGTCCTCTCCAGAAAGGAGGTGTTCCAGCCGCACCTTCCGGTACGGCTACCTTGTTACGACTTAGCCCCAGTCACCAGTTTTACCCTAGGGCGCTCCTCGCGGTTACGCACTTCAGGTACCCCCGGCTCCCATGGCTTGACGGGCGGTGTGTACAAGGCCCGGGAACGTATTCACCGCGCCGTGGCTGATGCGCGATTACTAGCGAATCCAGCTTCGTGGAGTCGGGTTGCAGACTCCAGTCCGAACTGAGAGAGGTTTTTGGGATTGGCATCCACTCGCGTGGTAGCGGCCCTCTGTACCCCCCATTGTAACACGTGTAGCCCCGGACGTAAGGGCCGTGCTGATTTGACGTCATCCCCACCTTCCTCACATCTTACGATGGCAGTCTTGTCAGAGTCCTCAGCGAGAACCTGTTAGTAACTTTGATGACAACAAGGGTTGCGCTCGTTATGGCACTTAAGCCGACACCTCACGGCACGAGCTGACGACAACCATGCAGCACCTTCACAGATGCCTTGCGGCTTACGGCTTTCACCGTAATTCATCTGCAATTTAAGCCCGGGTAAGGTTCCTCGCGTATCATCGAATTAAACCACATGTTCCTCCGCTTGTGCGGGCCCCCGTCAATTCCTTTGAGTTTCACCGTTGCCGGCGTACTCCCCAGGTGGAATACTTAACGCTTTCGCTTGGCCGCTTGCTGTATATCGCAAACAGCGAGTATTCATCGTTTACCGTGTGGACTACCAGGGTATCTAATCCTGTTTGATACCCACACTTTCGAGCCTCAATGTCAGTTGCAGCTTAGCAGGCTGCCTTCGCAATCGGAGTTCTTCGTGATATCTAAGCATTTCACCGCTACACCACGAATTCCGCCTGCCTCAACTGCACTCAAGATATCCAGTATCAACTGCAATTTTACGGTTGGAGCCGCAAACTTTCACAACTGACTTAAACATCCATCTACGCTCCCTTTAAACCCAATAAATCCGGATAACGCTCGGATCCTCCGTATTACCGCGGCTGCTGGCACGGAGTTAGCCGATCCTTATTCATAAAGTACATGCAAACGGGTATACATACCCGACTTTATTCCTTTATAAAAGAAGTTTACAACCCATAGGGCAGTCATCCTTCACGCTACTTGGCTGGTTCAGGCCTGCGCCCATTGACCAATATTCCTCACTGCTGCCTCCCGTAGGAGTTTGGACCGTGTCTCAGTTCCAATGTGGGGGACCTTCCTCTCAGAACCCCTATCCATCGAAGACTAGGTGGGCCGTTACCCCGCCTACTATCTAATGGAACGCATCCCCATCGTCTACCGGAATACCTTTAATCATGTGAACATGCGGACTCATGATGCCATCTTGTATTAATCTTCCTTTCAGAAGGCTGTCCAAGAGTAGACGGCAGGTTGGATACGTGTTACTCACCCGTGCGCCGGTCGCCATCGGCCTTAGCAAGCTAAGACCATGCTGCCCCTCGACTTGCATGTGTTAAGCCTGTAGCTAGCGTTCATCCTGAGCCAGGATCAAACTCTTCATTGTAATAATATCTTTTCCAACTATTCAGTTGATAATCTGCTCAAGGATTCCAAATCTATCAATATCAATATTGACGGTTCTTGTTTTTTTCCGTACACCATATATATTATTACATACGGTGCACCGGCTTGTACTACTTGTTTGTTTATCTTAAATCTTTCAAAGAACTCTCATTTATGTCTTGCCATCGTTTCCGAAAGCGGATGCAAAGGTAAGAGATATTATCGTAACCACCAAATGTTTTCGAAAGTTTTTTTTGAAAAAGTTTTTTTTTCGAAACTTCCATAAAAGGCGGGACGTCCATCCTCCCCACGTCTTATCCGTTCTCGCTCCCTTAGCCCCGCTAAGGTAAGATACTGGGTGCAGACACTGTCAAGGAAAACTCTCCTACGTTTGTTTCACCAAGTCAGTCACACACTGTCTGAAGTGCCGCATCTCTCTCGATTGCGGATGCAAAGGTAGACCTTTTAACGATAACCAGCAAACATACGAAGGAAAAATTATACGGATTTCCTGAAACTTTTTTGTAATACTCTGAATGACAGATGTGTTACAAAGCATGTTTTTATAACGGAGGACACGGGAGGAAAAAGACATACACATTATAATATTCGCACGCGCGTATAAGGACGGAAAAAGGAAGGAACCCATACGAAGATAGCAGACGGAAAACAAGGAAAGACGGAAAAGAAGCAAGCCCGAAGAAAAACCGGACAGGTTACGAAACACAAACCATAGAGCTCTCAAAAGTGCTGACTCCGCAAACACTGGGGAAAAACTGTAGGAGAAAAAATAGAAAAACAGTCGCATCAAGCTCGGATCATACTTCCCCACCAAAGTCCGACAAACCCAAAAATCCGAATAAAAATGAAACTCAGTTCCTGTTTAAATGTTGTTCAGCATTCTTTTGAAAGTTTTTTTTAAAAAAAAATTAAATATCCTCTCATATCGCAAAGCAATTCCTATCTCACATTCCAACTTCCCCAAAATAACACCCGAGCATGTTGCCTGCAACCAAAAACAGTTCTTATAACCTGTCTTCCCCATTTATTTTGTACCTTTGCCACACATTGAAAATCAATAAACCGAAATATTATAAAACTATGGCAAAGGAATTAGAATTAAAGTACGGCTGCAACCCCAATCAGAAGCCGTCACGCATCTTCATGCAAGAAGGGGAACTGCCTATCGAAGTCTTGAACGGACGTCCCGGATATATCAACTTTCTGGATGCTTTCAACAGCTGGCAATTAGTAAAAGAACTGAAAGAAGCAACCGGACTGCCCGCCGCCGCTTCCTTCAAGCACGTCAGTCCGGCAGGAGCCGCAGTAGGAATCGAGTTGAATGACACCTTGAAGAAAATTTATTTTGTGAATGACTTGCCACTTACCCCATTGGCTACCGCATATGCCCGTGCTCGTGGCGCTGACCGCATGTCTTCTTACGGAGACTTTATCGCATTGAGCGATACTTGCGACGAAGCTACCGCACGCCTCATCAACCGTGAAGTTTCAGACGGCGTCATAGCTCCCGATTATACACCGGAAGCGCTGGAAATCCTGAAAAACAAACGCAAGGGGACATACAATGTAATTAAAATAGACCCAGCTTACCGCCCTGTACCTATTGAACACAAAGATGTATTCGGCATTACTTTTGAACAGGGCCGCAACGAAATCAGACTGGACGAAAGCCTGCTGACTCATATTCCAACTAAAAGCCAGCATTTTCCAGACGAAGCAAAACGCGATTTGATTATTGCCCTCATCACCTTAAAATATACACAAAGTAATTCTGTTTGTTATGTAAAAGACGGGCAGGCTATCGGCATCGGTGCCGGCCAGCAAAGCCGCATCCACTGTACACGTCTTGCCGGTAATAAAGCGGATATATGGTATTTGCGCCAACATCCTAAAGTAATGAATCTGCCGTGGGTAGAAAAAATCCGCCGTGCAGATCGTGATAATACAATTGATGTCTATATCAGTGACGATCATGAAGATGTTCTGGCTGACGGCATCTGGCAACAATTCTTCACAAAAAACCGGAAGTGCTGACTCGCGAAGAAAAGCGCGCGTGGCTGGATACCATGAAGGGGGTATCATTGGGTTCGGATGCTTTCTTCCCATTTGGTGACAATATAGAACGTGCGCATAAGAGCGGAGTGGCATACATAGCACAAGCCGGAGGTTCTGTACGTGATGACCATGTAATTGACACTTGCGACAAATACGGCATCACCATGGCATTCACTGGTATTCGTTTATTCCATCATTAATTATTCATACTCAGTGCAAATTGCAACACGGATTTACAGATAAAAAGCAAACCATACTTAGCCTGTAAGATCCGTGTTTACAATCCATATAAAAAATCGTCTTAAAATTTATATCCCGCTGTTACAAAACCGGTAATATTCTTCCCTTGAAGTTCTTTTTGAAGTTTGCACAGCCCTAACCGTCCTTCCACTCCTATCATATAATGCCGGTATTCCACCGACAACCCTATTGCCACTCCATAATCGAAACGGCGCAGATCAAGTCCGCCTTTGCCAAAAGTATCTATTTCAACCACATTTCCAGTATTCCAATCCGGCGTAGACGATGATGACCAGCTATACCCTAAAGCCTTGGTTTTGCCACCAATCCCCCATGCGCCATAGGGACCTGCCGCAACAAGTATATAAGTATTCCGATCCATTGCAAACCGGGCTGCCACCATTACAGGCAACTCCAAATAGGATGCATTTACTTTAGCCTGAGCCGAAATTCCATCTGTTTCAACAATCGTATGATTAGTGCCTTTGGAAACAAACGAAACGCCTGTTTGTAAAGACCAGATCTTATCAAAAGGGCACTCCAAGCCAATGCCTAATTTATACGCCAGCTTTACTTTAGGAGATCCCATATTATCACCTATAATATTTGCCATGCCGATACCGGCCTTTATACTCCAATCCACCTGATTCTGAGCCGGAGCCACCGTTCTTACCATCACAAACAGTGCAAAAAGAAGTAGTTTTATCACCCTTACCCTATCTATTAGTGCCATATCCAAAAAGTTGTGTCCTTAATCATAATTTGCAAATATAGCTTTTATTTTATAAACCACGTTTCATCTAAAAAAAATGGCTGCTTCTTTCTAAAAGAGAAACAGCCGTTCTTTATATATTTAAAGGTAAGATTATATCTGTGGTCAGAATTTATAACCGATAGTGGCCAATGCAGAAAGGTTATGAGCACTAACACCACTAGCTACTTTAGTAAAACTTGTGCCAGTTTCAACACCTACAACTATGTTGCCAAATTCAAAAGCAACTCCTAACCCCAAACCGGCATCGAACCTTTTTAAACCATCATCACCGAAAGTATCAGCCTTCTCGGATACACCATCTATTTTAGTTTTTCCGCCAACTCCATAAGCCAAATACGGACCACCTTTGAAAAGAAGATCAAAATTGCTGGCCGTATGTATCCGAGCACCAACCATCAAAGGCAGTTCCCAATAAAGCTGGTTGATTGTCACATCAACCACGTCCCAAGCATCAGTTACTCCATTACCTTTCACACCTTTAGAAATAAAATTCAAACCTGTCTAGAAAGACCATACATTAGTATTAGCAAAAGGTACTTCCAAACCTATACCCACTTTATAAGCAAATTTAGCATCTGTACCATCCGTATCATCACCATACCAGTTTGACATACCAATACCCGCATTCACATTCCACTTCAGATTTGATTGTGCAGAAACACCTAGTGTAACCAATGACAATAAAATAAAAAAGGCTAGTTTTTTCATGACTGTTTGTTTTTAGTTAATAATAAATTTCAGTTCCCAATTCCTTTTGTACCGTCGAAAATTACATTCACAAATATAAGCTTTATTTTGGAAACCAGTCCTAATGTGTAAAAAAATAAGCGGAATCTTTCATGGAATGAAAAATTCCGCTCACCAAACTATTATATAGTTATATGATTCCTGATTATCAGATACACTTATATATGATTAGAATATATAATGAAAGCCAAAGTTTAACTCATCCGTATCAAAATCTATACCAACATTTTCACTCTCATATCCATGATTCTCTTTTTTGGAATATCCAAGAAAACCATACTTGGCAACCAGACAAAAATGATCAGACAATTTGATGGCAATACCCGGTTTAATACCAATATTCCACGAATTCAAAGCGTCATTCCCCTTCGTTTTTGAAGTAGAAAAGCCAAATCCGCCATCGGCAAATAATCGGACTACATCACTATTCAAAAAGAAATAACGCGCATAAGGAGCAATAGTGAAAGTATTAGTTTTCACATCACCGCTTTTATTATATTCATAACCGACTACTGTACCGACAGACCAATCTTCATTTAGTTCATAACCGACCTCCGGCAGAATCTTGAAAGTAGTATTCTTAACTTCTGTTCCTTCTGTTTCCACTTTATCAGAACCTACTCCAAATGTTCCACCTACATACACCTGCGCATTTGCAGTAATAGCAATCAATGCTACAATAACAGACAATACAATCTTTTTCATCTCTTTTGTCATTTTTAAATTAAACTTTTTTACCTATTGATTCACGCTGAAGAGGTTTGCCTTCTTTGTGTTTTTTACATTGCAAAGGTACAGTTTATTCTATGTTTTACAACATATTTTATATAAAAACGAATAATTCCAAAACAAAGGAGAGGATAATTGTTTAATTATTAATAAAGTACTGAATATTAAATTCAATCTACATTCCTATTTATTCTTATGTCTGTTAGCACGTTTTTTACGAAACTCAGCTTTCATCTTGGCAGCTCCCGACCCATGCAACCCTGTTATATAACTTTTCTTTTTAGCCTTGGTCTTCACTTTATCTTCTTGCTTTACCATTAGGAGATTTACCACCTTTGAATACAATTCCTTCGGTTATTGCTTTTTCTATGTCCATCGTCTATTTTTTTTAGGTGTTAAATTCTGTTTTACTATCACTCTATTGCCGGCTTTGGCACAAACAATTTCCGTTTTGCGCAAAGTACGACCTTTCATATCAAAAAAATCAGATTCGGATTAAAATGTTGTCCATCTATCCGGAATTCCAGATGAAGGTGTTCAGTAGTGGCACGTCCGGTTCTGCCTGTCAATCCTACTGCATCACCGGCCTTCACGATATCTCCGGATTTTACCAAATTCCGGGAATTATGACTATAAATACTTTCCAATCCATTATCATGACGCACAACAACTACATTTCCATAAGCAGCGTATGTTTTTGCCATACGTACTATTCCATCAAACGCACAACGGATAGTATCATTGGCCTTAGTCTTTATATCCGTTCCACTGTGCCCCCGGCGGGCTCCGTATGCAGAAATCACTTTACCACCGGGAAGAGGAAAACAATATTCATTCTCTTTTATACTATCCAGATGAATGGAGAAACTTTTGCGCTCGTTAAAGAAGCCCGGGGGTATTGACTCTGATATGGTTCACTTCCATTGCGGTAAAATTACTCTTGGCCGGCCCCCCCAGCCCATGCCGCCACACTTATGAACAATAAAAATAGTAATTGTGTGCTTTTCATTATCTCATTTTAAAAAATAAATTAATTCTTCATCCTTGGACGCTGCAAACTCTTTCAAGAGCTCCAACATATAATCTGCCGCTTCCTGCAAACCTTCCTTGCCGCTATATCCATTAATAATAGTCAGCAGATGCGTAGTTCCTGCCTCCAGTTTAGTACGCTCGTTATCACTGGTCGGCGTACCGATTCCGCCCATAGCATCTCTGTAAACAGGCATTCCTTCTATATTCAACTCTCCACGTCCTATCCCTTCATAAGGTTCTCCGGATTTACCGATACCCAGCACCAATGTATCTCCTTGTATTTTATCCGCATCAAAGCCGCCGATGGAATATCCGTAACGAATAGATACCAAGTTAATCAGATCTACCAAAGTATCTATCTGATACAAGGAAATTCCACGCAGGATTCTACGGCAAAGCGCTTCCCCCGAAGGACGATAACGGCTAGGGTCTTTCCCACATTTCTTATAAGCCTCCCGAGTGGCATGAATCGTAACCATATCCTTAATGGAATCCGTAGTGTACATTTCACGATAGCGTATAGTGAACTCGTCTATCTTTTTCCACAAAGATTCGCTATAAGCAGTGTTCTCTACCGTAGCACGGATGGCTATACCGGCAAACTGCGGACAGGCTTTCTTTATTTCTTCCGATACTTTTATTTCCATATTTATTTTTATACTGCGTTATTCCAATGAGTGTGTTCCTCAGACACCTAAAAGAATGCCCGATAATATCCTTCCCGACCGGATTCCTTGCCGGCGGGCCGAAAAGAAATCATCGTTATTATGATACGTACAAATGCCGGATATCTCAATATGTTCAGGCTTCACACCGTATGCCAACAATTGCTGACGGTTGGCTTCCCACAAATCAATATGCCATTTTGCTTCTTTACGGGCAATCTGATTCATATCAAACCCCGCCTCACAAAAAGCTTGATAAACTTCATCCCCTACTTCAAAAGCCTCCAATGAAATACTGGGACCGATGCAAGCAATGAGATCTTTCCCTTGCGAGCCGTATTGGTTACCCATGACTGAAACTGTCTTCTCCACAATCCGGGCCACCGTACCACGCCATCCGGCATGAATGGCAGCCACTACCTTCTTTCGGGTATCATATAATAAAACAGGAACACAATCGGCCGTAGATACACACAAGCAATAACCGGGAATGTCTGTTACCAATGCATCCACTCCTTCCAATTCAGTATTTACCTGAATAGTATCCACAACTTTCACATGGTCACTATGGGTCTGGTGCGGAATCACGAGTTCTACCGATTCCCCGGGCAGCAAGCTACGCAGCAATTCCCGGTTGCGGTTCACATCTTCTGCCTCGTCCCCGCAATATCCGTTACAATTGAACGAAGCGTAGTTTCCCTTACTACAACCTCCGTGACGGGTGGTAGAAAAACAAGAAATGTTGGGATATGCCTTCATCAGCTCATATCCCAACATTTTATTATCTGATGTCAGCCATTTCATTTCTTTTCCTCTTCTTCGTCCCAATCCTCATCTTCATATTCATAATCGAAGTCATCATCGGCATCTTCTTCATATTTATATTCAAAGTCCTCATCCTCACCCATGTCTTTCAACTCTTCCTGCAGTTTGGCAACATCTTTGGCGCGATGAACAATTGTTTCCGTACGGACACCTTCCAACTTATTGCTGTCCTTATTCAATTCTGTCCATAAAATATCCTTCAGCTGCTGTATCCCCAAGCCAGTTACCGACGAGATAAAGATATGCGGAACATTATCCGGCAATGTCGGCTCCAACATGGCAATCAGTTCTTCATCCAACATGTCACTTTTGGTAATGGCAAGCACACGTTGTTTATCCAACATTTCCGGGTTGAAGGTAGCCAACTCATTCAGCAGGATTTCATATTCCTTACGGATATCATCTGTATCACCCGGTACCATAAAGAGCAACAAAGAGTTGCGTTCTATATGGCGCAGGAAACGAAGTCCCAGTCCTTTTCCCTCACTGGCCCCTTCAATAATTCCGGGAATATCCGCCATGACAAAGGATTTTCCTTCACGATAGGACACGATGCCCAAATTCGGCTCCAGCGTAGTAAACGGATAATTGGCTATTTTAGGACGTGCCGCCGATACAGTAGACAATAAAGTGGATTTCCCTGCATTAGGAAAACCTACCAAACCTACATCAGCCAACAGTTTTAATTCTAAAATAACCATCAGCTCCTGCATGGGTTCTCCCGGTTGTGCAAAACGTGGCGCCTGGCGGGTTGCTGTACGGAAGTGCCAGTTTCCCAATCCCCCACGTCCTCCTTTCAACAGAATTATTTCTTGTCCGTGTTCGGTGATATCACAGATATATTCACCTGTTTCAGCATTATAAACCACTGTACCACAAGGTACTTCAATAACTTTGTCTTCACCATCTTTACCAAAGCTTTTGTTCTTCGATCCATTGCCGCCGTGTGTGGCAAACACGTGGCGGTCATACTTCAGGTGAAGCAATGTCCAATAATTACGGTTTCCCCGCAAAATAACATGACCTCCTCTACCGCCATCACCACCGTCAGGGCCACCATTGGGTACATACTTCTCACGACGCATATGCGCAGAGCCTCGCCCGCCCTTACCCGAGCGGCAATATATCTTCACATAATCAACAAAATTCGATTCAGCCATAATTAATAATTTACTAATTTTCCAACTTACTAATGTGCCAATGAAACTGTACTCCATGTATCATTATGCAGACTGACACATTGGCGGACTGCTACATCAGCACATTAGCATATTATTATAATTTTTCAACAGCAGCAACAATGTCGGCAAAAATAGCATCCATCGTACCCAAACCGTGAATGTGCTGATATTTACCTTCGTTCTTGTACCAGTCAATCAGCGGAGCCGTCTGCGAGTGATAAACAACCAAACGTTTCTTTATTGTTTCCTCGTTATCATCCGCACGTCCCGATTCCTGTCCACGCTTAATCAGGCGAGTCATCAATTCTTCTTCGGGTACATCCAAGTCCAACATAACAGATACTTCCTGTCCACGTTCGGCCAGCATTTTTCTTCAACGCTTCTGCCTGGGCGATGGTTCTGGGAAATCCATCAAAAATAACCCCTTTGCTTTCCTTAAAGCTATCCAGCGTGCTTGCCAGAATATCAATAATCAATTCATCAGGCAGCAACTGGCCCTGATCGATATATCCTTTGGCTGTCTTTCCCAATTCTGTACCTTTCTTAATCTCAGCACGAAGCACATCCCCTGTTGAAATGTGATTAATACCGAATTTCGCTACAATACGTTCACTCTGAGTACCCTTACCAGAACCCGGAGCTCCAAAAATTACAATGTTCAACATCTTGTTTTACCTTTTATTTTTATATTTAGTTGTACAAATTTCATTCCATTACGGTGTAAATATCCCGATAGTTACGTCCCAAGCCATCATAATCCAAACCATACCCCACAATAAAATCATTGGGAATACGCATGGCCACATAATGTATATCCAGTTCCACCTTCAATTTATCAGGTTTCAGCAGCAAGGTAGCAATACGGATTTCTTTCGGTTTTCCAGCTTGTAATGTTTCCAACAAGTGCTTCATTGTCACCCCGGTATCCACTATATCTTCCACAATCACCACTGTACGACCCTCAATATCATCATTCAAACCTACCAACTCTTTTTTACCTTTCCGGTAGAAGAAGTTCCTGCATAAGAGGCCAGTTTCACGAAAGAAATTTCACTAGGGATGGTAAGGTTACGCATCAAGTCGGCAGCAAACATGAACGCGCCGTTCAATACACTTAAAAACAAGGGATTAGTTCCTTCTAAATCCCGATTAATCTCACTCGCTACCCGTGCCACTTCTTTTATAGATCCGTTCTTCAGGAATGAAAGGAGTGAAACGTTTATCTTTGATTTGAATGGTATCCATAACCGCTATTTTATTAAATTGCTGCAAAAATAACATTTTTATTCCAAGTATCGAAGTATTCACATAACCTCTTTTTGTAAATAGTGTTATCTTTGTACGTTCAAACAAAAGAGATTGTCATGAAAATTATTTCGAGCACCCAACTAAAAAAGAGCTGGACAAGTACACGATTGCCAAAGAACCGGTTGCCTCCATTGATTTGATGGAACGGGCAGCCGAAGAACTGACTCGTGCCATTACCCACCGATGGGATACTTCTTTCCATATTGTAGTATTCGCCGGACCGGGAAATAACGGGGGGCGATGCGCTTGCCGTAGCCCGTATGTTGTCTAAGCAAAACTATCACGTAGAAGTCTTTCTGTTTAACACCAAAGGAAAACTGTCGGAAGAATGTCAGACTAATCTTGAACGGTTAAAAGAATGCGGCTCGGTGTACTTTACCGAAGTAAGCACACAATTTGATCCTCCAGTCCTGACAGAAAGGCATCTGGTAGTAGACGGATTATTCGGTTCCGGACTCAACAAACCACTGAACGGTGGATTTGCTGCCGTAGTGAAATATATTAATGCATCCAAGGCACAGGTAGTAGCCATTGATGTACCTTCAGGATTAATGTGTGAGGACAACACTTATAATATCCGTCAAAACATGATACGCGCGGATGTCACTCTCAGCATTCAGCTACCTAAGTTATCCTTTCTTTTCCCCGAAAACGAAGACATTGTAGGCGAATGGCAACTATTGGACATCCAACTGAAAAAAGACTTTATTGATACAGCACAAAGTCCCTACTATATCACAGAGGAAGAAGAAATTCGCAGCCTCATCAAACCGCGGAAACGATTTGCCCACAAGGGAGCTTTCGGACATGCACTGCTCATCGCAGGATCTTATGGCATGGCAGGAGCATCCATTTTATCTGCCCGTGCCTGCCTGCGTTCGGGAGTGGGATTACTGACTGTCCATGTACCTATCCACAACCATGATTTACTTCAGACCACTGTCCCCGAAGCCATTGTACAGACAGACATACACGACCATTATTTTGCCGAACCCGTAGATACAGACCGTTATCAAGCCATAGCCATCGGTCCGGGATTGGGACAAGAAGAAGATACAGCGTTAGCCATGATGGAACAAATACAAGGTTGTCCGGTACCTTTAGTATTGGATGCGGATGCCATTAATATTTTCGGCACTCACCGCAACTGGCTCAGCCGGATGCCGAAGCGTTGTATTCTCACCCCCCATCTAAAAGAACTGGAACGACTGATAGGTAAATGCATGGATACTTACGAACGGCTGACAAAGACGAAAGAACTGGCAGCCTATCTGCAAAGCTATATCATTATAAAGGGATCATGGAGCACAGTTGTCACCCCCGAAGGAAATTGTTATTTCAATCCCACCGGGAATCCAGGTATGGCAACTGCCGGCAGCGGTGATGTGCTGACCGGTATTCTGGCAGCCTTATTGGCACAAGGATATACTCAAGAAGATGCATGCCGCCTGGGGGTCTACGTACATGGTCTGGCAGGAGACATTGCAGCGGAAGAAAAAGGAGAAATAGGGACCACCTCAAGTGATCTTATTGACGCATTACCCGCAGCATGGAAGAAATTAACAGAAACAAAAGGCAGATTTACAAAAGAATAGCTATATTTGCTTACATATATGATAGAATATAGAAATATGAAAAAAAGGATTAATCGCAGCAGGGTTACTGGTTTCATTAAGCGGCACCGCACAAGATGTCAGTACATATACTCCCGGAACCATGGGAGAAGGAGTGGTTTATTATTTGCCTAAGACCGAAATAGAATTTGCAAGTCATCGCAACCAAAGTTGTCTACACGCCCGGAGAATTCTGCCAATACGCCGACCGCTATCTGCGCCTGACAGGCATATCATCCCAACCGGAAGAACATTGGGAAATAAACAGTATCAAGGTAAATTCCATAGGCATTCCTGATCCGGACAATGCATACGCTGTAAAACTGAAAGACAAAAGTGCCGCCTCACAAGTAGAATTGACTCCTGAAGGAATCATAAAGGCTATCAACACCACCTCTCCTATAGAGAAAGCACCTGTGACAAAGGTTGCCGATACGGCCAAAAAACGTATTGACCCACGCAGTTTTATGACCGAAGAGATTCTGATAGCCGGTTCTACCGCTAAAATGGCTGAGTTGGTGGCGAAAGAAATCTACAATATACGAGAAAGCAAAAACAGCCTGACCCGCGGGCAAGCAGATTATATGCCCAAAGACGGAGCCGCTTTAAAACTCATGCTGGACAATCTGGATGAACAGGAACAAGCCATGATGCAAATGTTTGCCGGCACAACAGACCGCATAGAAAAATCATTTACCATCCGCATAAAACCAGAAGCGGACATGAAAGAAAAAGTCGCTTTCCGTTTCTCAAAGAAACTAGGGATGCTGGATGCCGATAATTTATCCGGTGAACCTTATTATATCTCCATCGTCAACCAAGAAACATTGCCACCGATGGATCCGAAAGGCAAAGAAAAAAAGAAGACGGATGGTGTTATTTACAATATTCCGGGAAAAGCTCAGGTTACCGTATTCACTCCAAACAAACGTTATTTTGACGGAGAACTACCTGTTACACAATTTGGGACAACGGAATGTCTGATAGATAACCTTTTTAATAAAAAAGTAAATACACGAGTGATCTTTAATCCTAATACTGGAGGAATTGTGAAGATTGATAAAGACTAAAGCTCCATCTCACCCCTACATAGCAAAATGAGGGTATCCATAATACACTGGACACCCTCATTTTCACTAAAAGACAATCAATTATTTTTTGATATTTGGTTCCTCCAATCCATACCCCTTTTTCTTATTCTCACCTTTCAGCCACAAAGCAAAGAACAACGCAGCCACACCAAAGCCTGCAAATATCCACATGGGAAGTGTATAATCATAAGTCTGCATTCCATCTACTACCGGTCCTTTGCAATACTCATTCAAGACAAAACCAATCAAAGCAGGTACACCCATCAACCCCCAGTTTTGTACCCAGAAGATCAAAGCGTAAGCTGTACCCAACTGCTTTTCCGGAATAATTTTAGGAACAGAGGGCCACATAGCCGATGGCACCAAAGAAAAGCCAATCCCCAATATAATCATAATGATAGTGGCAAACCACCATACATTCAAGATAGGTAACGCAAACATTGTATGAACAAAAATCAACAGCACAGAACCGATGATCATCAGCGTAGCTCCCTTGCCTATCCGATCATACACATTACCGAAAAGCGGAGTAAGGAACAAAGTTCCCAATGGTAACAGGCTAGGAATAGTACCCGCCAATTCCGGATCTACATTATATTTCTGCACCATCAGGTCTGTAGCATATTTCAAGAAAGGGAATACGGCAGAATAAAACAACACACACAGCAACGCAATCAGCCAAAATCCTTTATTGGTTACAATCAACCAAATATCTTTCATACGGAAAGGCTCTTCAGGTTCCGCCCCTTCTTCTTCTAAAGAAGCATCCAGTTTCTTGTCATAGAAAGTATAAATAAAAAATGCTATCGTACCAATACAAAGCATAGTAAGGCACAGCAACAATGGAGCAGGGATATTAGGATGGAACACACCCTCATCATCAGTAATTCCAAAGAAAGTAGCGATAGGAACCGTAACAGCCAAAGCCAGCATAGTGCCTAAACGAGCTGTCGCCATCTCCATGCCCATGGCCAAAGCCATTTCTTTTCCTTTGAACCACTTCACAATAATTTTTGAGACCGTGATACCTGCAATCTCTACACCGACACCAAAATATAGCATATCCCAACGCAGCCATTCCTACCTGGGTTTTCATTCCAAGCAAAGTGCTTCCCTCAGCAAATGTAGTAGAAATAGCATAATATTTTAATCCACAGCCCAACACCATCAAAAGGCATGCTCCCATCCCAGTAAAACGCACTCCCATCTTATCCAGAATGATACCACCGATAATAAGCATAAAGGCAAAAACATTGAACCAACCGTATGCACTGGTAAAAATACCATAATCCAGACTATCCCACAGCAGCTCCTTTTCAAGCATCGGTTTTAAGGGGGACATTACATCGGTCAAAAAATAACCGCATAGCATGGTGAAGGCCACCAGCGCCAACACACTCCACCGAAGAGCCTTGGAGTCATTGAGCTTTTTTTGAATTTGTTCTTTCATTCTTTTATAAGATTTTTGATTAATAGTTTTTCATGTTCAGCTTACAAAGATACAGTTTTTTAGGTAGAGAAGCCTCTTTCCATAAAAAAGTTCTATCTTTGCGCGTGACGATTAAATCGTTTTATTGTAGGAAATCGTCATAAAATTACTTTTTATAAACTTAACTTTATTGATCATGAAAAAAAAGCAAAACATTTCTTGTTTGCGCCACGTTGAGTGGCAGCGTCTTATTTTCATCATGCATCGGTTCTTTCGGATTATGGAATAGTTTGAAAGACTGGAATCAGGGGGTAAGCAACAAGTTTGTCAACGAACTTATCTTTCTCGCTTTCCATATTGTCCCTGTTTATGAAATTGCTTATCTGGCAGACGCATTGGTTTTAAATTCCATCGAATTCTGGAGCGGCTCCAACCCTACAGCTTCTATCGGTGAAGTAAAAACAGTGCAAGGAGAAAATGGCGAATACTTGGTTAAAACCAACGAAAACGGTTATACCATTACCAAAAAAGGAGAAGACAAATCTGTAGATTTGGTCTATAACAAAGAAAACAATACATGGAATGCCGTAGCCGACGGACAGAGCTTCGAACTTGTGAAAATGAACGAAGACGGAACGGCTGTTTTGAGCCTGCAAAACGGAACCTCCATGACTGTCACTCCTGATGCACAAGGTATTGCTACCGCAAGAATAGCTACAGGAAACTCCTTGTTTTTTGCTGCAAGATAATAAACACAACATCATTTAAACACAAAGAAAAGGAAGTTGTCCATGCAAACAACTTCTTTTCTTTCATAAAACAATACTACTATGAAGAAGCAAATCATGCTAGGCGGCCTGCTCCTATTATTAGGCTCCTGTGCCCCCCAAAACAAGGCAAATGACCCGAATGCAATTGACATTGCCGTAAGTCTGGAACACCTCACAGAATTAAAGACCTCCCAATTGGGAAAACAAATCCGTTATATCCCTTTGGAAACAACAGACTCATCCCTGATTGGCAACTCCTATTCCATCAAACTATCTAAAGGCCGTATCTTTGTCTCTACCAACGGACGATGCCTGTCATTCAACAAGCAAACCGGAAAATATCTTGGCAGCATCGGGCACAAAGGAGAAGATCCACAAGGCTACAGCAATGCCAGCTGCTTTATTCACCCCCATACCAACCATCTCTACTTTTATCGCCAACCCGACAAGTTGGTAAAATACGATACAAAAGGTAACTATCTAGGGCAAGTACACCTACCACAAAAGATTTCCCCATCCCTTTACTTTACTTTTTCCGACTCCCTTATTCTTGCTCATTATGGAGAAGGAATAGGACAACCGCAAACAAGTGCGTTACTTTACTTCAACGAACAGGGAGAAGTAAAAGACTCATTGCCGGAATTTGCCAATCCGGGTGATCCTATGGGCATGGACCAGATATCCAGCATCAACGTATTCAAGCAATTACCCGGCAACGCCAACATAGGAGGGTTAATATATATAAATTATCAGGATGGAACAATGACTGTTCTTCCTATAGACCAGCCTTCACTTTGGCTGAGCAACGGCAGCATACGTTTCAGAAAAGCGTTCAATGACACAATCTACGACATTAAAGGACACGAAGCTACTGTCCATACCACTTTCCATACCGGGCAATGGCATTTCCCAGCTGAGAAAAATGGGACAAAAAGAAGATACAGACAAATACATCGTTATAACCAGTATTCTGGAAACTCCCAAACATCTCTTCTTTATATCTCTACAGGAATTATACGACAAGAGAAAACCCCCTTCTACGGTATTTACGACAAAGAAAAACATATTACTTATATGAATGATGCCACTGTGGGGCTGACAGATGACCTGACGCATTTCATGCCTTTCTATCCCATCACTTGTACAGAAGAAGGAGAGTATGCCACTTTATTGGAGATAGGGAAAATAGACGAATGGATGGATAAAAATCCGGGAATTGTCCAAGAAGGAAAGCTAAGCTTTTTACAGGAAATCAATGAAGAATCTAATCCGGTTTGTGTTATAGTAGGACCTTGACAACCATAAAGAACGCTGCTTTCCTCACGGAGAGCAGCGTTCTCTTTCTTCAACACGTTGAAGATAACAGTATGCTAAATTAGTCACGACCTCCACCCAATGCCTGATAGAGATTGATTACGCCTTGCATTTCAGTAAAACGGTTAGCAACCTGAGTTAACTCCGCATTAAGCAGAGTCTGCTGAGCCGTCAAAACTTCCAGATAAGTCGTATTCCCATGTTGCATCAGCAAAGAGGTACTTTCCAAAGCTTTATTTAATGAATTTATTTGTTTATCATAATAAGCTGATTTATCACGGGCCGTCTGATATTTCACCAAAGCCTCGTTCACTTCACTTCCTGCATTCAACAAAGCCTGTTGAAAACTCAGTTTGGCTTCTTCTTGCTGAGCTTTAGCTATCTTTAGCTGTGCTATGTTCGCACCTTTATTAAACAGTGGCTGGGTCAACGAAGCTACAGCCGTTGCAATGAACTTGCCCGGATTGACAATCATACTTCCTGCTGAATTAGTCCATCCCGCACTTCCACTTAAAACAATAGAAGGATAAAAGGCGGAACGAGCCTGATTTGTGGCATAGAAAGCTGCTTCCAACGAACGCTCCGCACTGCGTACATCGGGACGGTTGGCAAGCATTTGCACAGGGATGCCTACCGGGAAATGTTCCTTCATCATATAAGAACTGTCCCATGTGCCCGTCCTCTTAATAGCATGAGGAGGTTCAGCCAACAACAACGACAAACTGTTTTCTACCTGGTTAATTTGTTCTTTCAGATCAAGAACTGAAGTACATATAGTATAGTATGTAGCTTCCATTTGTGAAACGGCAGCTTCATTTGCCAATCCGGCTTCCATCAGAGCACGGGTCGCATCTACGGTTTCTTTCCAGGACTTTTCAGTCCGGACAGAAATGGCCAGCTGATTGTCCAGCATCAGCAAGGTATAGTAAGTATTAGCTATACCGGCTATCAGCTGTGTCCGGACAGCCTGTTTATAGTCACGGCTCTGTTCCAGCAATGCTTTCGCCTGGCGTTTCGCATTACGGATACGGCCGAAAATATCAATTTCCCAACTTGCCGCGACCGGTAAAGTATAAGTTTGTACAGCTTTTCCTTTGTCAAAACTACTTGCTGTCCCCCTGAGGTGACAGAGCGAAAGAAGGCAGATAAGCCAATTTGGCTGACAGCATAGCAGCTTCCGCCTCTTTCACACGCCATTGTGCTGACTGCAAATCCGTATTGTTCCGCAAGCCTTGCTCTATCAATTCCTGAAGCCGCGGATCTGTAAAAATCTCCTGCCAGCTCAGATTGCCAATATTATCCACGGTATCAGCAACTGCCACCTCTTCCCCATACAAATTATCGGGCACTTCGGTTGCAGGTTTATATTTGGTATATATGCCGCAGCTACTCAGTGTGAGCGCTGCGACAGTCAGAGTGATGATCTGTTTTTTCATTTTTTCTCTTCGTTTTTGCTTTCGATGTGGTGTTGTCTCTCTTCTTTTTTTGCTTCTACACATTCCTCTTGAATCTGCCAATCGGCCGCCGGCTGAAACTGAATAGGACGTACCTTTTCCTGTAAATATTGGAATACGATAAACAAAGAAGGTACAATAAACAGCAACGCCAGCGTACCGATCACCATACCACCCACAGTACCTGTTCCCAGCGAACTGTTTCCATTAGCACCTACTCCACTGGCAACCATCAACGGGAACAGACCGAAAATCATTGTTCCAGCCGTCATCAAGATAGGACGCAAACGGGCTTTGGCGGCAGAAAGTGCGGCGGAAGTCAGGCTCATACCTGCCTTACGACGCTCGGTAGCGTACTCGGTCAGCAAAATGGCAGTCTTAGCAAGCAAACCTATCAACATAATCAAACCGGTCTGCAAATAAATATTGTTCTCCAGTCCCATCATCTTTGCAAACAGGAAGCTACCCATCAACCCAAACGGAACAGACAACAACACTGCAAACGGAATGAGGAAACTTTCATAAAGTGCACTTAAAATCAGGTAAATCATCAAGAAACAGATAGCAAAGATGATAATGGTAGTACCTCCCTGGTCGGTCTCTTCACGAGTAATACCACCAAAATCGTACCCAAAACCTTTGGGAAGTGCCTGTACGGCAGTTTCCTGAACGGCACGGATGGCATCACCGGTACTATACCCTTCGGCAGGCATTGCATTTACAGCAATAGAATTGAACATATTGAAACGGCTCAGCGATTCTGCCCCATAACTGCGGGTCAATGTCACAAACTGGCTGAGAGGAGCCATCTCGCCATTAGACATACGCACAAAGATATTATTCAACGAGCTTTCATCCACACGATACTTCGGATCTGCCTGAATCATAACCTTATATACTTTAGAGAAACGATTAAAATTTGAAACATACTGCCCACCATAATAGCCGGACAATGTGCTTAGCACAGCATCCGGAGTGATACCGGCACGCTTACATTTGGACGCATCCACTTCTACCGTCCATTGCGGATAACGGATATCAAAAGTAGAGTATGCCATCGCGATCTCGGGACGTTGGTTCAGAGCACCCAGATATTGTTGAGTGGTATTGAAGAAAGTGCCCACATCACCACCTTGTTTATCCTGCATATGGAGTTCCAACGCATTACCCATACCATACCCCGGAATCATACCCGGAGAAATAGCAAATATACTGGCATCCTTGATATCCGCCGTACGACCATACACTTGTCCGATTACAGCCTGAACATCATTTTCCTTTCCTTCACGCTCATCCCAAGGTTTCAGCTTCAGAATCAACATACCAAAAGAATTACCCTGTCCGGCTAGCAGACCATAACCTGCCACACGCTGCACATGCAGCACCTGAGGAATATCCATCATGCGCTTTTCAATACGCATCATTACGTCATTAGTCGTTTTTAATGAACTACCTGCCGCCGTGCTGACATTCACAAATACAACCCCCTGGTCTTCATCAGGCACCAAACTGGTTTTAGTTGTATTCATTAAGAAAGCCAATAGTACTACCGAGGCCGCAAGAAGTGTCCATACCATCCATTTGCGTTTGATAAAGAACAATACCCCTTTCTTATATCGTTCAATCATTGCATCGAAAGCAGCATTGAACGCTTTACGGAAACGTGCTGCAAAATTGTTTTTTTTCGTCCCATCCTCATTGATATACGGTTTCAAGAACAAAGCACACAGCGCCGGACTCAAAGTCAGTGCATTGACGGCAGAGATACCTACGGCAACCGCCATAGTCAAACCAAACTGAGTATAGAAAGTACCCGAAGTTCCACTCATAAACGAAACCGGAATAAACACAGCCATAAATACCAACGAAGAAGAGATGACCGCATTGCTAATCCCCTTCATCGCATCAATACTAGCCATATAAGAAGAACGATATCCCACATCAAAACGCGCCTGCACCGCCTCGACGACAACAATGGCATCATCCACCACCGTACCGATCACCAACACCAAAGCAAACAGGGTAATCAGGTTGATACTGAATCCTGCTATGGACATAAAAAGCAAATGTACCAATCAAGGACACAATGATCCCCACCAATGGAATAATAGTAGAACGGATATCCTGCAAAAATACATATACAATTAAGATTACCAAAAAAATGGCCTCGAAACAAGGTTTTTATCACCTCATGGATAGATGCATACAAAAAGTCATTGGAGCTCATAACCTGAACCATCTCCACCCCTTTGGGCAGATCCTTCCTTGCTTCTTCCAAAAAGGCATCAATATTATTGTTTACTTCTGTCGCATTCGATCCTGCCGTCTGAAAAATCATACAGGAAATACCAGGATGACCATTCATAGCCCCATGATAGGCATAGCTTTCCTCGCCCATCTCTATATCGGCAATTTCTTTCAGCTTCAACACTTCGCCATTATCCGAAGACCGGATCACAATTTCCCCAAACTCTTCCGGAGTAATCAGACGCCCTTTGTACTTCATTGTATATTGATAAGTTTCATCAGAGTTTTCGCCGAATGAACCGGTAGCCGATTCAATATTCTGTTCAGCCAACACTTGGGTCACATCCGATGGGATCAATTTGTACTGGGCCATCACGTCAGGCTTCATCCAGATACGCATACTATAGTCACCCCCCATAATCATCATATCACCCACACCCTGGATACGAAGAATAGCAGGTTTCAAGTTAATACTGATATAGTTGGACAAGAATTTCTCATCATACGAATCATCCGGACTATATAGTGAGAACATCTGCAAAATACTGGTCTGCCGCTTTGAGGTAGTCACACCCACCTGAGTCACTTCGGCAGGTAACTGTCCGGTTGCCTTCGATACACGGTTCTGCACATTGACCGCTGCCATATCGGGGTCTGTCCCTTGTTTAAAATACACAGTGATATCCACAACTCCGGCATTTGAAGCGGTAGAAGTCATATAAGTCATATTTTCCACACCGTTAATCGCTTCCTCCAACGGAGCGATAACACTCTTCTGAAGAGTTTCCGCACTGGCACCAAAATAAGAGGTACTTACCTGAATGGTAGGCGGAGCAATATCAGGATATTGTTCGACGGGCAAAGTGAACAGCCCGATGATACCCACTACCACTATCGAAATAGAAATAACAGCCGACAGGATGGGGCGTTCTATAAAGGTTCTTAAATTCATAGTCTTTCTTAATTCTGTTTTACTTTAATGGGAGTACCTTCACGCAGCAAACCTACGCCTTCCGCTACAATGACATCCCCCTCTTTCAATCCATCGTTCACGATATATTCCTGTCCTCCATTTACACGGGTCACACTGACAGGAGCTGATTGTGTCTTGCCGTCCACGACTTTATATACATATGTAATATCCTGAATTTCAAAAGTGGTAGCCTGAGGAATAACCAAACTTCCTTTCATCGTAACCGGAAGAATCACATTTCCCGATGTTCCGCTATACAGCAACCCATTCTTATTCGGGAATACGGCACGCAGACTTGCGGTACCCGTATTACGGTCTACCACCCCACTGATGGTTTCAATGCGTCCCTTTTCGCCATACATAGACTTGTCATTCAATTGCAGTTCCACTTCCGGCATATTTTTCAACGCTTCTGCTTTGGAACCATATTGACGGGTCAGAGCCAACAATTGATTTTCAGTCATCGAAAAGTAGACATACATATCCGAATTATCAGAAACCGTAGTCAACGGTTGTGGCAAACTGGCACTAACCAATGCACCTACCCGATAAGGCAATGTACCAATCACTCCATCCGCAGGACTTTTCACTTCTGTATACGAAAGATTATTGCGGGCACTCACCTCCTGCGCTTTCGCCTGGGCCAACTGGGCCTTGGCAGTAAGCCATGAATTTTCTGCCGTCTTCAAATCAAATTCAGAAACTACTTTCTTTGCAAACAATTCTTTCTTGCTATCGTATGTCAACTGTGCTGTTGCCAATCCGGCTTTCGCCGATTCCACATTAGCGACAGCTGTTTCCAATGCCGCCTTATAAGGTACTTGATCAATAATAAATAAGACTTGCCCTTTACGCACTGCCTGTCCTTCCTCCACACAAAGCCGGGTAAGGAAACCGGAAACTTGCGGATAAATATCAATATCCTGGCGGCCACGGATCGTAGCCGAATAAGTAGTAGACAAAACTTTATCCGACGGCGATACTTTCAATACCGCATATTCCGCCTCCATTTGTGCAACAGGCGCCTGTTTACACGACGCTGTCAAAGCAGCACAACCAACCAATACCATTAGTCGCATCCATTTTTTGTTCAATGTCATCATATTCCAATCTTTTTAAATTCGGGGCAAAGGTAGTTGGAATTTCTCATCCCCAAGCGTTCAATTCGTAGCGGCAAATGTTCAAAACAGGAACAAACAACTCATTATATCAAAAAAAACATTTAAATTCGCGTCAAAATAAGAACAAGAATGGAAATTTTACACACCACTAATGAAGAGCCCTTTGTATCGGGGACCGGCCACTTTGCCGGCTGGGCGAACCGTTTGATGAAGCTAGAAGACACGGCTATCCTTTTCTGCCGGGAGGGACATGCGCATATCATGATTGATTTGCAGGAGTATGAGCTGGCGCCTAATACGCAAGTAGTTTTGCTGCCGGACACAATTGTCAATTTCACCAATATCAGCCCCGATTTCACCATCTCATATATCGCTTTCTCGCGCATATTGTTTCAAGAAGTGACGGCGCGCCTTGACCTTTCCTTCTTCCGTTTCCTCAAGGAGAACCCTTGCGTAACCCTTCCTGAGGAGCGCACGCGGAGCATCAACGGGCTTGCTTCGGGCATTGAAGACCTTTATCACGACCGGGACAACTGTTTCCGCCAGCAAATCCTGAAGAATTATATCCAGAGTTTCCTGTTGGATATCTACGACAAGACTCATCGCCTGTTTCTCATGAAACGTCCCGAAGGTATCAGCCGGCAGGAAGAGCTGTTCAAGCGGTTTATCCAGTTGGTACACAAGCATTGCACCACCCAGCGTGAAGTCTCTTTTTATGCCAACAAGTTGTTTATCACTCCCAGATACTTATCTACTGTGATACAGAATGTGACAAACACCACCGCCAAAAGCATCATAGACAAGCATGTCATTCTGGAAATCAAAGTGTTATTGAAATCAACGAACTTAAGCGTGCAGGAAATATCCAATCAGCTTTGCTTTCCGGACCAGTCCTTCTTTGGGCGTTATTTCAAGAAGCATACGGGGCTGTCGCCTTTGCAGTATAGAAACCAGAATTGACTACTGCATAGTAGTGGGTGCATTACTATGCAGTAGTTGGGCAACTACTATGCGGTAAATGCTTCATTACCCTATAGTAGTTGAGAACCCTTCAGCGTTTATGACGGATAAAGTAAAAGGCTGCCTTCACCTCCGAAAGCAGCCTTTACCTTATTATATAGGATGAATTAATTATTCAGCCAATTTATTGTCTGAACCCAGCACGTTAATAATTTTGTGCTTGTACAGTTTTTCCATATTGTCACGAGCCGGACCTAAGTACTTACGCGGGTCGAATTCTGCCGGTTTTTCAGCAAAAGTCTGACGGATAGCAGCAGTCATAGCCAAACGAGAGTCTGAGTCAATGTTGATTTTGCAAACAGCAGACTTGGCAGCCTTGCGCAATTCTTCTTCAGGGATACCGATAGCAGCCTTCAATGCACCACCATACTTGTTGATTGTTTCAACTTCTTCCTGAGGAACTGATGAAGAACCATGAAGAACGATGGGGAATCCCGGAAGTTTTTCCATTACAGCATCCAATACTTCGAATGCCAAAGGAGGAGGAACCATACGACCTGTAGCAGGATCAATGTGGCACTGTTCCGGAGTAAATTTGTATGCACCGTGAGAAGTACCGATAGAGATAGCCAATGAGTCGCAACCTGTACGAGTAGCAAAATCAATTACTTCTTCAGGGTCAGTATAAGTATGATGATCAGAAGAAACTTCATCTTCCACACCGGCCAATACACCCAATTCACCTTCTACAGTTACATCAAACTGATGAGCGTAGTCAACCACCTTCTTAGTCAAAGCTACGTTTTCTTCGTAAGGCAGGTGAGAACCGTCGATCATTACAGAAGAGAAACCTGAGTCGATACAGCTCTTGCAAGTTTCGAAAGTATCTCCGTGGTCGAGGTGCAGAACGATTTGAGGATTGGCACAACCTAATTCTTTTGCATATTCAACTGCACCCTGAGCCATGTAACGCAACAAAGTAGCGTTAGCATACTGACGAGCACCTTTTGAAACCTGCAAAATAACCGGAGATTTTGTTTCTACTGCAGCTTTGATGATAGCCTGCATCTGTTCCATATTGTTGAAGTTGAATGCAGGAATTGCATATCCACCTTTGATAGCCTTAGCAAACATATCTCTAGTGTTTACCAGACCTAAATCTTTGTAATTAACCATTGTTCTAATATTTATAATTGTTAGTGAATTAAATTCCACTGCAAAAGTAATCATAAATGCGCTAACTATGGCAAGTTCACACCAAAAATATCTCATAAAAAATGATTTTATTAACTATTTTCTTCACTAAAACATACAAACTAATTACATTGTAATGTCTACCTTACAATACTATAAAAGAAGAAAATAAGGGGTTTAGAAGAAAAAATAGCCCGAAGTTTTTTCTATTTCAAAGAAAAGCAGTATCTTTGCGGTCCAAAATGGACCATTACACCCAATATTGTTTACCAGACAAGTAAAAAAAAAATAACAATAAAATAATATACAGAAATGAAAAAAGGTCTTCATCCTGAAAACTATCGTCCGGTAGTATTCAAAGACATGTCAAACGGTGATGTATTTTTGTCACGTTCAACTTGTAGCACAAAAAAGAAACCATCGAATTCGAAGGTGAAACTTATCCGTTGGTAAAACTGGAAATTTCTAATACATCACACCCGTTCTACACTGGTAAATCCAAGTTAGTAGATACAGCTGGTCGTGTAGACAAGTTCATGAGCCGCTACGGCAACCGTATGAAAAAGTAATTTGTAACTTATACATAAGTTCCAAAATAAAAAGGCTGCAACCCGATAAGTTTGCAGCCTTTTATTTTATCATACGTATCCACCTTTATTTCAAAGATACATCATTATACTTTCCCCTTCCATTCATACACTACAGGTTCTTTCCTGATGTATACAACCAATTTTTCCCGTTCCGTCTTTGCCAGATAATCCGGAGTAGTATAAGTAAAAGAAATAATAGGTTTGTCTTCTGATAAAGTGGCTTTCACCAACTCCATATCCGCCTTCTCTCTAATCGCGGCATAAGCCTCATCGGTCAGCGTATCCACCGGCAGATAAAAAGCCCCGACGGAGGGAAGCTGAATAAAATCCTCCTTCGCCAGTTGCTGCCAGTCCGTATTATAAAAACGAACTTCACTATCACAAGCCGGACCGCAAACAGTATTCACTACACAAATCACCTTTACAGAATCATTCAAGGGCAACAGTTTCATTTCCATAGAGCTACTTCCGGTGGTTTGCAGAAACAAATAATCATCCGTCAGTCTTTTCAGTTCAGACACTTTTCCAAAACGGTTCTTCACTTCCGCCTTCATATTACTTGCCAGAAAATCCACACAATCCTCGCGATTTACCTTTGTCAATAAAGGAGCTATCGAATCAGGCATAGCGATAAAGAGAGTTTTCATATCCTGAGCGTACAATGAAAGCCCACATAACAGCATACCTATTATAAATAAAGTCTTTTCCATCACATTTTTAAATTAAAATCCCCCAAAGATACATATTTTGTCAGCTTATTCCCAACCGCATTATATTTTTTTTCTATTTTTGTCGGACTGATAACCAACTAAACAGGAAATGCTATGTATTTACACAAAGAGTTAGAGACCCTGACACGACCCGAAATTGAGAAACTACAATTGGAACGACTGCAAAAGACTGTCCGCCATTGCATGAATTCCCCTTTCTATAAACAACGGTTTGCCGAAAATCATCTGAGTCCGGAAGATATCCGTTCATTGGATGATTTACAGAAAATCCCGTTTACCACCAAACAAGATCTACGTGACACTTATCCTTTCGGACTGGCGTCCGTACCTTTGGAAAAAACAGTCCGCCTTCACTCATCCAGTGGAACAACCGGAAATCCCACTGTCATTCTGCATACCCAAAAAGACCTTGACGAATGGGCTAATGCAGTGGCCCGCTGTCTTTATATGGTAGGATTGCGTCCAGGTGATGTTTTCCAAAACTCTTCCGGCTATGGAATGTTCACCGGCGGGCTAGGCTTTCAATATGGTGCTGAAAGGCTGGGAATGTTAACTGTACCTGCCGCTGCCGGAAACACCAAACGCCAGTTGAAATTCATCTCCGATTTCGGAACCACCGCCTTGCACGCCATTCCCAGTTACGCAGCCCGTATGTACGAGGTAATGCAGGAAATGGGGATTGATCCGCGTCGTGACACCAAATTGAGAACATTGATCATAGGAGCGGAACCTCATTCCGAAGAACAACGCCGCCGCATCGAAGATATGCTGGGTGTAAAAGCCTACAATTCTTTCGGCATGTCCGAAATGTGCGGTCCCGGTGTGGCTTTTGAATGCCAGGAACAAAACGGATTGCATATATGGGAAGACTATTATATCGTAGAAATCATCGACCCCGACACATTGGAACCTGTGCCCGAGGGTGAAGTGGGCGAACTGGTACTGACCACCATCAACCGCGAGGCGATGCCGTTATTGAGATACCGTACCCGTGATCTGACCCGCATTCTGCCGGGGGAATGCCCCTGCGGCCGCCATCACAAACGTCTGGACAGAATGAAAGGGCGCAGCGACGATATGATTATCCTGAAAGGGGTCAATATCTTCCCCATTCAGATTGAAACGATTTTAGTTGCAATTCAAAGAATTGGGCAGTGACTATCTGATCACACTCGAAACCGCCGAATCTAATGACGAAATGACTGTAGAAGTGGAATTGAGCCAACTGTTCACCGATGACTATGGACGCCTGCAAGCATTGACCCGGGAAATTACCCGCCAACTGAAAGATGAAATATTAGTTACCCCACGTGTGAAACTGGTACCCAAAGGAGCACTGCCTAAATCGGAAGGTAAAGCAGTCCGTGTGAAAGACTTACGTAAAACCTTTTAAAAAATAAGTTTATGACTATACAACAATTATCCGTCTTCATCGAAAATAAATCGGGGACACTACAGAAAGTATTGAACTTATTAAAAGAAGCAGGCATACAACTGATTGCCTCCACTATTGCCGATACAGTAGAGTATGGCATTTACCGTATCATCTGCTCGGAACCCAAACGCGCATACGAAACACTGAAAGAGGCCGGAATATCCGTGGCACTCTCCGATGTGTTCGCCATCACACTAGACAATCAGCCGGGGCGGGCGGCAGACGCCATCACCATTTTCAGTGAAGCCCAAATAGGCATTACTTATCTGTATTCCTTCCTGTTAGGAAATAAAGGCATCTTGATTTTCCGGACAGACAATCCGGACAGAGCAAGGGAAGTGATTATTCTTAATAATCTCTCTTTTGTAGCCGAAAAAGATTTATCAACACTGATTTAAAGTATTCCTTGTAGGGGCGGAGCTGCGTGTCCGCCCCCCACAACAATTATCCTCTGCGTTTCAAGAAATCCGTAGGACTTTCTCCGAAATATTCCTTGTAACACTTTGTAAAATAAGAAGGAGAAGTAAAACCTACCTCATACGTTATCTCGGATATGGTTTTCTCAGAAGAAGCCAACAAAGAAGCAGCTTTCTTTAATCTGGCAATACGCACCAGTTCATTGGGAGAATAATTGGTAAGCGCCTTAATCTTACGATAAAGCTGCACTCTGCTTAATCCCATCTTACTGCCTAAATCTTCCACACTTAATTCAGAATCCGCCAAGTTTTCTTCTATCAGCTCTCTGAAGCGCTCCACAAATCCTTTATCCACCTCGCTTACAGACTCTTTAGACAAAGTAATCTTATCTCCGAAAAACTGTTTCAACCGCTTATGGTTATCAATCAGATTCCGAAGACGCACCAATAACAATTTGGAATTAAAAGGTTTGGAAATATAAGAATCCGCCCCACACTCAAATCCCTGTATCCGCTGTTCATCCAACGAACAGGCAGTAAGCAACATCACCGGAATATGGGAAGTCTGCAATTCTGTTTTCAACTTTCTGCAACACTCCAATCCATCCATCACCGGCATCATCACATCACAGATTATGGCATCGGGCACATATTTCATGGCTTTCTTTAATCCGGCACGCCCGTCGGGAGCCTCTATCACTGTATATTCTTCTTTTAGTAATGACTTCACATAGTCACGCACATCCGCGTTATCATCTATTATCAAGATACATTCTTTATTCTCATCCGGAATCTGCTCTTCTGTTTCCATATCCTCCAGCTCCTCCACCACCGTCGGCTGTGTAGTGTGCGGTTCCTGTATCCGATCTACAGGACTGCCCCTCCACTATCTCCATAGGAATATCCACCGTAAACACTGTTCCTTTACCTTCCACACTGTCCACCGTTATCACCCCGCCGTGCAACTCGACAAAAGCCTTTGCCAAAGCAAGACCAATACCTGAGCCCGCATGGTTCACATCCATCTGATAAAAGCGGTCGAAAATATGCCGGATGTGCCGGACAGAGATTCCCGAACCGGTATCAGCAACTACCAGACGGACATATCTTCTATTTTCCTCCTTTATTAAAGTAGAAAGTGTAACCGTAATGGTTCCATTCTCCGGTGTGAACTTAAACGCATTGGACAATAAGTTGAAATAGACACGTTCCATTTTCTCGGCATCCACTGCCATCAGACAATCTGCCCGGTCATCGTCCACGTCCAGAACAAAATGGATATGCTTTCTCAAAGCCAATGTTTGAAATGCATGGCTCCATTCCTGTAATTGCGCACGCAGGTCCATATTGGTTCTCACCAACTCCAGTTTACCATTTTCATACTTACGGAAATCAAGAATCTGGTTGACCAGCCTCAACAGAATATTCACATTCTTATGTACCACTTTCAATAAGGATCGTTGCTTAGAGGTCAAGTCTTTATCCTCTAAAAGCTGTTCCACCGGATCGGCAACCAAAGTAAGCGGAGTACGGAAATCATGAGAAACATTCGTAAAGAAGACCAGTTTGGCATGAGTCGCCTCTTCCAACTGCTTGGAGAGGCTGATCAGTTGGTCGCGTTGTTCCTCCAATTGTTTCTTTTGACGGGATAACTCCATGTTCATCCGGTTCTTTGTCCAATACGCACGGACGATGATCGCCAATAAGGCAGCAAACAGTAACAGGATAATCAGACATGCATACAGAAACATGGTCTGGGCAGAGTATCTTGACCAATATTCGTCCACCTGATTATTCAGCCGTTCTATCTTTCCGTCCTGTTCGGCAATGTGGTCTGTCTGCAACTGCATGACACGGGCATTCGTTTTATCAACAAGGGCTGTTGATAACTTAGTATCCCGTTCATACGGACGCTTCTCCAAAATATCCATCGCCACCTGCATCACTTTATCTCCTCCGGTAGGGTAAATAAAAGTGGCATCCAACACCCCTTCCAGTACCTGCTCCACTCCATACCCCTTGCCAGGCAACGCATCAATACCGACAAACAACATTTCCTTTTCCAACTGTCGCTGTCTGGCCGACAAATAAGCCCCGACAGCCATGCGGTCATTTTGGGCAAAAACCAGATTTATACCCTTATTGTCTTGAAGTATGGAATCCATTTTCTCCCCAGCCACACTTTGCAGCCAGGCTCCGTCCACGCTGGCGGCAATTTCTATTCCAGGCTCTGCCTTCAAGGCATCCGCCAATCCTCTATGACGCTCCATAGCCGGAGTGGAACCTTCCAGTCCCGTTATCTCCAAAATCTTCCCTTTTCCACCCAAACGGTTCACAATATATTGTCCCACATCTTTGCCAATCTCACAATTATCAGCGCCCACAAAAGCCGTATAACGGTCCGACAAAATCTTACGGTCAATTACCACAACAGGTATTCCCAGCCCGTATGCCTTCTCCACAACAGGAGTGACAGCCGCCGCCTCATTCGGAGCGACAATCAATAAATCAACTTTCCTGTCAATAAAATAGTTGATATCTTCTATCTGATTCCGGTTATTATCTTTCGCGGTACGGATCTCCACCTCCACCCCATCATAAAACAAGGCTTCACGTACAATTTCATGATTCATTTTATGCCGCCATTCGTCATCACTACATTGTGAAACACCAATGTAATAGCGCGTATGTTTCTGACTGCACGATGTCAGAATTCATAAGGCATAAAATCAAAAACAAAAGATGTTTTTTCATGTTCCTCAAGGTATTTATAGATAACAAAGATAAAAGGTAACCGCTAATAAAACAAACATCTGCAAGAGAAAGTAAAAAAAAGAACATCGCGAAGAACCTGATTACATCTACTTTGTATTTACAGGTTCTTCGCGATACAGCCTCAGAGAATATGATTTCCAATCCAATTTGAATGAGTATCCGCAATCATTAAAATTTAAATCAACTCATTCTTTAAACGAGCCGGCAACTCAGGCATAGCCCCGTTTTGCGTACATACGTATGCAGAAACCTCAACAGCCAGTTTATGCGCCTCGGCAACCGGCTTTCCCTTCAAAATAGCAGCTACAAAAGTCGCCGTGAACGAATCGCCCGCACCTACCGTATCGGCCACCTCCACCTTCGGAGTCTCTACAAATGAAATCTCACCCGGAGTAAAGACATAACTGCCATTGACACCACACGTTAAAATCAACATCTTCAGATTATATTTCGCCAACAGAATCCAGCATTTATCCTGCAAGTCTATGCCGGGATAACCGAACATACGGCTCACAGTGACCAACTCCTCGTCATTAATCTTTAAAATATTACATTTTTTCATCGAGTTGCAAAGAATCTCCTTCGTATAGAAACCTTGGCGCAAATTCACATCGAAAATTTTTACATTGTCCTTCTCCTTCGGGCATCACATCCAGAAAACGATTGATTGTTTCCCTTGAAACCACACTACGCTGTGCCAACGAGCCGAAGCATACGGAACGGGTATTCTTTGCCAACTCTTCCAAAGCAGGTGTAAAAGGTATATTATCCCAAGCCACCCCTTCTTTTATATCATACATAGGTACCCCATTAGGGTCCAGTTCCACCTGTACGGTTCCTGTGGGATAAGGCACTTTCTCTATCTGATACTTCAAGTTCTTGCCATCAAAATTCTCAAGTATCTCATTACCCAGCTTGTCATCGCCAATCGCACTGACCACCCGGCTGTCAAAACCGAATTGTGACACATGATAAGCGAAGTTTGCCGGAGCACCACCAATTTTCTTTCCTTCGGGCAGCACATCCCATAGTGCCTCACCCATTCCTACGATGATTTGATTCATGATATTATTTACTGTTTACAATTAAAATCATTTCTTTATTTTCAAGGTATACATCAACAAATAGATAACTCCGACAGTCATCACCGCCACAGCGCCACTCTGCCCCATGGCATCACTGGCAACTCTCATGGCCAACGGAAATACCGTACCGCCGAACAGCCCCATAATCATCAATCCGGAAACTTCATTTTTCTTTTCGGGCATGGCAAACAATGCCTGCGAGAATATAATAGAGAACACATTGGAGTTACCGAAACCAATCATGGCAATGCAAATATAAATAATTGTTTCCGAATGGAATATAAATAATCCCACCATTGCCAGCAACATGAACACGACACTGAGAGCAAAGAAAGACTTTGCAGAAGCCTTTTGCAAGATAAAGGCTCCGAGGAAGCAACCCACCGTACGGAAAATAAAATAAAGACTTGTTGCAAAACCGGCCTCAGCCAATGTCATATCCAAACGCTCCATCAAGATTTTAGGAGCCGTTGTATTCGTACCGACATCAATACCGACATGGCACATGATCCCAATGAAAGACAAGAGAATAAACGGTTTTCCCAACAAGGAAAAGCACGCTTTGAAGCCGGACGCTTTATCGGGTTTCTCTTCCTCAATAGGAGTCAGCCCCAACAACACGATGGCAAAAACGGCTATCACCATATAAACAGGAAATAATACCCGCCAGCCAAGCCCGAAAGTAGGAATAGCCTGCATCGCTCCCCACATGGCAATGTAAGGGGCAAGAAAGGAAGCAATAGCTTTTACAAACTGACCGAAAGTCAATGTACTTGCCAACTTTTCCCCCGCAATAATATTACTCAGCAACGGATTCAAAGAGGTTTGCATCAATGCATTACCGATACCCAGTAAAGAGAAAGAAATCAACATAAGCGTATAGCCGTCGCCGAATATAGGGAGCAGCAAAGAGGCAAAAGTGACAATCAGACTCAGAAGAACTGTCTTCTTACGCCCTATCTTATTCATCAGAATACCTGTAGGTACGGAGAAAATCAGGAACCAGAAGAAGACCAAGGAAGGAAATATATTGGCTTGAGAGTCTGTCAGATCCAGATCCGCTTTTACATAATTCGATGCAATCCCCACCAGGTCTACAAATCCCATGGCGAAGAAACACAGCATCACCGGAATTAATTTGGCATACAGATTTTTATTGCTATTCATGGCTTTATACTTAGTTTACAAACCTAACTTATATATTGTGAAATTTGAAATCTTCATCTCTCCTCCTTTACTATAAAAACGCAAAGAGTTATAAGGTTCATTCGGGAATACCAGATTAGTCATGGCAACGCGGCCACCGTCAACAAACAACTCCACACTTCCATTATCCACAAAAACTTGAATTTTATGTGCCTTCGCGGTGTTTATCGGAGCCCAAGTCCCCAAAGCAAAATCATTTTTATAATTCACCGTAACCTCTTTATAACGAGCATAACTTTCTTCAGTATCCAAATCATGCGGTTTTACCTTCTTGCCAAAATCTACAATACCACTTTTCCGCACGGTCCATTACCACGTCCCTCCGAAGCGTCCAAATAAATCTTCACCTTCTCACCCAAACTGTTCAGCAATTCAAAACCAGCCTCTTTACCAGCCGACACCAGTTGCAATTCCAGTTCAAAAGCGCCGTCGTTATTTTCAAAAAGTGTTTCTAAACGCTTCTCGCCATTTACTGTAAAATCATCCAGCTTTTTAGAATCTTTCCGCAAGTGCTCCGTTTCCTTTACCGGTGCGGCACTCAGATAAAGCTGTTTGTCTTCTCCCGTATACAGACTCAGCTCACGCGGCAAAGCATTGGCACTGCGGAACTGTTGTATAGGAGTATAGTTAGCATACTGCCAGTTGCTCATCCAAGGTACGGCAATGACACGGTCGCCGGTATTCGAGAAACAAACAGTGGCATAATGGTCTTTTCCCCAGTCGAGCCATTTCACCACCTCGGGTTTCGTATCACATACAAACTGATGCCCGTCAAAGTCTCCTGTAAAATACATCGTACCGCTGCCTCCATAGACAAATCCCGGATTGATATTGACAATCATCACCCATTTCATCCTGGTCCGGTCACCATCTACAGGCAGTTGGATGAAATCCGGACATTCGAACTGATTGGGCTGAGGACCAAATCCTTCTCCAAACTCACTCATGTATTCCCATTGCTTCAAGTTGGCAGATGAATAAAAACGCATATTCTTGTCCGCACTGACAATCATAATCCATTTCTGTTCGGGTTCATACCAAAAGACCTTCGGGTCACGGAAATTCTGTAGTCCGTCAAACGGAGTAAGAACCGGATTCTGTTCATACTTCGTATAAGTACGCCCGTTGTCCGTACTGTATGCCATACTTTGCACCTGGCTCTGCCCACCGGGTATATTACGGTGCGAAGTATAAAAAGCGACAATTGTATTTTCACCGTAGCCTGCGCTGTTATGTTTATCCACAATGGCACTTCCCGAAAAGATATGCCCCAATGTATCACGGGCAATCGCCGGGTCAAGATGCTCCCAATGAACCAAATCCTTGCTCACGGAATGTCCCCAGTGCATATTTCCCCATACGGAGCCGTATGGATTATATTGAAAATAAAGGTGATATTCACCGTCTTTATAAACCAGTCCGTTGGCATCATTCATCCAGCCATAAAGCGGAGTGTGATGATAAACCGGACGGAACTTATCCCTGTTTGCCGTATCAAATGTATCCGAAACCCGGATGCTGTCCCAACACAGCGCATCTGCCGCCACCTTCTTTATAATGACAGTAGCTTCCTCACTTCCCTGAGGCAAGGCAAACGGAACATAATATTCAACGCTGTCTGTAGCCAGACGCACATCCATATCGGTATCTGCGGGGCTCCCAGTATCCAGCCTTACCAGTCCTTCCTTGCTGCTCTCCTGAATCGGAAGCAACAAATATTTAGCGGGACGGACAATATGTACGATTGTCACCGTATCTCCCTGATGTTCGAAAACCAGGTCATTTTTTTTTGTGACTGACAAGAAACAGCGCCTCCTGTAAAGGCTAAACCTAATGCAAGGTTAACAAGATTTGTTTTCATGAAGTATAGGATATTAAAAGTTTTGTTTGATTGTTTTTCGTTATCGGCAAAGTTAACGGAAACCTGCCTTACCGGCTGAAACATTTGTTTCATTCTTATGTATAAATGTTACTTTTCCACCATAAAGAAGAATTAAATCCCTCTTGAATCAGAATGTTATTTTCGCCGCAAATTCTACGGTGAACGGACGGATATAGCTGCCTGCCATCCATGCGCCGTTATATGCCGCCGCATTCTCCTTATCTACCAGCTCGGCTCCCGAAATACTTCCTTTCGCCCCGGTCTGGTTCAAGAAGTTTATCACAGTTCCGCTTAAGGACAGATGTTTGTTTACATTCCAGTTAATTCCACCGAATGTTTCCCAACGACCGTTGAAGTAATAAGCATTTTTGATATTCGCATACGTTTTGCTGAAATAACGGAAACTGGCCCATACCTTCAAGTCTTTGGTAATGTTGTAACTAGGGTCCAGCTCAATCAGCACCTTCGGAATTTCGGTAACGATATTGCCGGTGGCATTGATACCCGATGTTGTCCCGTCACTAAAGGTCACTCCCGTTTCATACTTCTTATACTTCGGGCTTTGGTAAGTGAACAGGAAGTGGAAATCAAATCCTTTGAAAGGTTTCACCACCGCATCCGTCGTCCACCCTATTGTTTCAATATCATAACTCAATGCAGCCGCCTTAATATCCTTATCATTATTCGGATTAATCAGATTCAAGGTAGAGTTGTTGTTAGTCTTGGCAATGTAACTGAACAGTGAGGTCAGACTAATCCAGTCATTATTGAAATAAATACCCGCACGCCCCAACGGAATCGTAATCTTATCTACATTCGGCATCTCGGCAGGAGCAAAGTTCGACATATTCGGCCGCTGGGTATTGTAGGTGAAATCGGCGGTAAAGCCAAATTGCTTTGTCATTTTATAAGTGGCGGCAGCCGTGAAAGCCATGTTCAGCCAGTTGTAACTGAAATAACGGGGAGCTATCTTCGTACCATCGGCTGCAACTGCCCCGATATGATAACCGGCAAAGCGGCCTACCGGATTGCCTTCGGCATTATATACCGCCAGGTTCTTTCCTGCCAGACGCTGGTACTCGAAGCGTGCGCCATAATACACATTCCATTTATCGGTGATGTCCCAGTCGTGAGTAGCATAAAGAGCCAGTTTGTTTTCATGTCCTTTGTAATATTCGGAAGCATTCTGGTTCAGATTATAATAAGGAGTGTTTCCGTAATGATGAATATCCTTCGTATCGGCGCTGTACAACATTTGGGGATATTCTTCTACCGTATGGTCGTACATGGTAGTGTTCGAAGCATAGTCCACATCATAATACCATTCGTTCACCCCCACACGCCAAGTCATATCATCATACTTCCGCGACAACTCGGTGGTAAAGAAGAACTCATCTATATTCCCCCGGTTGAAACAGGACATGCGGCTCTGCACATATCCTTCATAAGGATTCAAAGCTCCATCCAGTCCTTTGGTGCTATAACCGTCGGCCAATACTTTCTGCTCCATAGACATCGGAGTCTGGTACAGATAGGAACCCAAAGCATGGTCATACTTCATATTGATTTTCCACTCCAACCCGTTATCCCACCGGTAACGGTTCAGAACCGTCAACTGATTTCCTTTACTGGCCGTAGCATCATACAGACTGATCTTTTTCATCTCGCCGGTACGCATGTCCATATAAACCATATCCGATACATTGGGCAGATAAGAAGAAGTCCCCAGTCCGAAACCGGGAATTTCCTTCACACTCCCATCGCCTACATAAATAAATGGTGCACCGGTGGTAGCATTGGACAACCAATGGCTGTTGCTGTAATGGTAGATGGCAGAGAGCTGTCCACGTCCTTCATTGTAGAACTTAGTCAAGGCAAACTTATAGATCTGAGTCCGGTCCTGATATTGCGCAAAACGCAGTTTGAACGAACCCGGATCAAAATTCTGATAGATGCTGCCGCTGTAAAACCAATCTTTTCCGATGCTTCCATTCAGATTGAAGTCAAATTGCTGTTTACCGAAATGATTGGTGCCGTAGTTCAGCACGCCATTCATTTTCTTCTCTTTATTCAAGCCGAGTTCCGTAAACGAATTGACAGCATAACCTATATTACCGGTAGTAATCGCTGTTTCGGAAATCTTCAGCAATCCGGTATGTCCCAAGCTGCTGTCTCCGCGCCAATGCGTGTTTACATTATGAGGATTCGAATTATATACCACAGGCAGACCATTTTCGAGTACATTCACATCACCACCGGGCAGACCGATAGAGATTTCACGAGGACCATTGGCACTAGCCGCATTCAACATGACATTGCGATTGCCTTCCTCTTTCGAATCAGAGGACACTTTGGTAGAATCTTGTTGTGCATAACCATTCAAGCAAACGGCGGCAAGTAAAATAATGACCGCGCCCATCCGGTTCTTTTGTGCTGATTTTTGTTCATAGCATTAAATGTTTTTAAAAGTTTTTCTGAGGCAAAGGTAGGGGACAGCCGGCAACCTCTATAAAACATTTGTTACAGCTGCTGGCATTTTTGTTTCATTGCAACAAAAGTGACGGATTATGTAACATTTCTCGTGAACCATACGCCTTTTCACCTCTAAAAACAAATTCATGCCAATTTTCCTTCAGCCTTCAGTTTGGGCTGTTTTTCCCCATTCCATCGAAGAAAACACCTGAAGGATAATCCTTCAGCCTACTGTCAGCCCGCCTCCTCTTTTTCTATCCGAAGTATGCCGGTAATCAGCATAAAACACTTACCTTTACAGCACACCAACTGAAAAGAAAGACACCACAATGAAAGGAAAATCCCTCAAACCTTCAAGGGAAACATCTAATTTGCCCGTACAAGCTCTTTTCTCCTATGAATTAATAGGTTTTTCCAGTATGATTAAGTACTTTTGTCCTGAATACTAAGACAGACTCCGATGGCAGACTGTACAATCCACTATAGCAGACCGTACAGTCCACTACAGTAAACCGTACGGTCCATTGCCTGCGTCTATAGAAGTTAATAGAAAGAATCCCCTTAGCGTTCAGCAAGAAACGACTTAATCTCCCTATTAAAAAGCATTAAACATGGCAGCAAAGTATGATTTCAAAACCTCCCCCGACATACAGGGAGAGAAGGAACAGCCCACCCTGTATCCGCAAATTGTAGTATCGGGCACAAAAAACCTGAAAGACCTGGCTAAAGACATCGCCCGGCGTTCTACCGTCCACGAAGGGACCGTCGTCGGTCTGCTATGTGACCTGGAAAGCATTATCGCCAATTACCTGGCAGACGGTTATAACGTAAAACTGGGAGAACTGGGTACTTTCTCGGCCACACTGACTTGCCGCAAGGTAACGGACAAAAGCGAGATACGAGCCGCATCGGTACATTTTGACAACATAAAGTTCAAACCCACCCGGAAATTCCGTAAGGAGGTACGAAGCAAAGGAAAGCTGGAACGGGCGGAATATGGTTTCCGGACCTCCTCCACCCGATATTCAGCAGAAGAACGCTTTGTACGGCTGACAAATTATCTGAAAGAGCACTCCATTATCACTTGCAAGGAATATTGTGCCTTGACAGGGTTGCTGAAAACAAAAGCCGGCAGCGAACTACGCCAATGGAGCAGCGAAAAGAAAATAGAAAGAAACGGACGCGCCCCGCACGTGATATACAGGGCGATGCCGGAAGGCTGAAAAGGCGTCCTTTCATTTGCTCCCCCCCTCTCCCGGAACCTTTATTCTTTCCGGGTACGGCTGGTAGCTATGAGATACGCCCCCAGCAGAATCAGCGGCACACTGAGCCACTGCCCTATGTTAAAAGTCATATCCGCCTCTTCGGCAACCTGCGGATTCTTCATAAACTCCAGAGCAAAGCGAGTGCCAAAGAATATAAGCAAGCTTACTCCGGTTATTAATCCCACCCTCTTTTGTAAATGGTATGTATGGTACATCACCCAGGCAGTTACACCGGCAACCAGGCAATACAGCATTTCATAAATCTGAGTAGGATGGCAAGGCAAACCTTCATACAGCTGATGCCACTCCCGGGAACGGACAAATTCAAATCCCCAAGGCAACGTGGTGGGATATCCGAATATCTCGGAATTCATTAAATTACCAAAACGGATACAGAAGCAGACAATCGCCACAGCAGGTATCATGCGGTCAAACAACCACCACACACTTTTCCGGGTTACTTTTTTCGAGTACCACATCAGAGCCAGAATGATGGCGAACACCCCTCCATGACTTGCCAGCCCACCTTTCCAAATCTTGAATATTTCAACAGGATGGGCGCCATAATAGTCCCATTCATAAAACAGACAGTGCCCCAGACGGGCGCCAATGACCGTACTGACTATGCAATAGACAAAAAGCTTGTCCACCCACTCTTCCTGGATACTTCTCTTTTTTGAATAAACGGCTTACCATTTCATAAGCCAATATGAAACCAAGGCCCCACATCAGCCCATACCAACGCACTTCCCAACTACCTACTTTAAATAAGATAGGATCCACATCCCATACAATACTTGCTATCATTGTTCTATTTCTTTGTTTATGAACACAAAGGAAATAAAAAAATCTCTTCTCCGGAATAAAACAGAGAAGAGATTTTCAGAATATCGTTCTTTTTGAGGAAACCTCTTTATACCAAATGGGCAATCAGTTCCTCACGGTCGCCGCACAGCAGATCAATTACAGGAACTTCGATCATGGTATAACATCCGGGCTGCTGTTTCATGGAGGCGCGTGCCACGCAAACCAGCACCTGCGCGGTAAGAGCCGGATTATTAATCTTCATGTCAAACTCGAACAACTGATTATGGGTCTTGCCCGATACCCCTTTACGAACCAGGTTAACGCCATGACCCACGTCATTCAAATCGTCCACACATGGAACTTGTTTTACATGTGTCTCGTCATTTACAAAATAAGGATCCGACTTGATGGCGGCTTCCACAGTCTTGAAGTCCGCACCTTCCTCCAATTCCACATACACCATACGGCGATGGATACCGGTACCCACAGGAATAGTCATGGACAAAGCATCCTTCACTCCATCAATGGCACGGACTGCTACGGAATGCCCCATGCTGCGTCCCGGACCGAAATTGGTATAAGTAATGCCCTTCGGAGCGATGGCTTCCAGCAGTGTACGGACTACAGAATCGCTTCCCGGATCCCATCCGGCAGAAATAATAGCGACAGCCTTACCGGCCTTTGCCGACTCATCCAATGAACGGCGGAGAGAAGTGATTTGCGTATGAATGTCGAAACTATCTACCGTATTGATACCCATTGCCAGAATCTCTTTCGCATATTCTTCCACGCTACGGGTCGGAGTAGCCAGCACAGCCACATCCACATCTTTCAATTCCTTTATATCTTTCACCACAGCGTATGCTTCCAACTCGGCAGGCTTGTTTTCCGCACCGCTACGACGGACGATACCTGCAATCTCAAAATCGGGAGCAGCTTCCAAAGCCTCCACTACATACTGACCAATGTTACCGTATCCAACCACGGCCGCTCTTATTTTTCTTCATCTTTTATTGGGTTTAGTTTACTATTATCTGTTAATTCGCTGCAAAAATAAACATTTTGCCTCATTTTTTTGTTCACTACGACCTAATAATTTAAAAATATTCTTGCCGAACTTATAATTTAAAAGATAGATGTCCTATTTTTGCAAAGAACTGTAAATTTTCAAATGAAACAACCATGATAGAATATATTAAAGGAGACATTGCGGAGATTACTCCGGCAACGGTGGTTTTAGATTGTAACGGGATGGGGTATGGCATCAATATCTCATTGAATACGTATTCGGCCATTCAGAATCAGAGCAATACGAAATTATATATTTATGAAGCGATCCGGGAAGACGCCTACGTACTCTACGGATTCTCGACCAAGCAGGAACGGGAGTTATTTTTGTTACTGATTTCCGTATCGGGCATCGGCGGCAACACGGCACGTATGATTCTGTCGGCTTTATCCCCTTCCGAACTGTGCGGAGTAATCAGTTCCGGTAATGACAAGTTATTGAAAACGGTGAAAGGCATCGGCCTGAAAACTGCCCAACGCATCATAGTGGACTTAAAGGACAAGATCGCCACTTCGGGCGTGGAAACGGTGAACAGTGAAATGTTTGCCAATCCGGGCAATACGGAAATTCATGACGAGGCTGTCGCCGCACTCACCATGCTGGGATTCGCACAAGCCGCATCACAAAAGGTAGTGGCTGCCATACTGAAAGAGGAGCCTGCCGCCCCGGTAGAGAAAGTGATCAAGCTGGCCTTGAAGCGATTGTAAGGGCTATACATGAAACAAGGGACACGGACAATGCGGACTTTGGGGAATCTTTTCAAAATCCGCTTTGTTTGTGTTCCGATTCACATCACTTCTCTTCCTCCTGTTCCTGCATTTTGCGGGTTACAAACTCTATTTTCAAGTTCGCTTCTTTCTTATCTTTACGGATTTGTTCCATGCCGGACAGGATGCGCGCCAATTCTGTCAATTCTGCAATCGCCTTACGGTCATTGGGTTGCATAGCCGTTTTATAAGTACGGTCTCCGATAAACTGAAGTTGAATATTCTTATCTTTATTCGCTACAATAAAAGCGATAACGCCGCCGTCTTCCCCCATCTTGTAATCGGCCTTCTCGATTGCACGGCCCAAGTCAGTGGTTTCATAGCTGTCTTTCGAGGCGGGAGTTTCGGCAAAGGTACCCCCCACACTCACTTTCACCGCCGTGTGATGCAACGTGCCGCCAGCACAATAAATAGAGGTAAGGGACATTTCCCCCTGCTCGTTCACCTGTCCGCGCAAGAATGAACGGCCTATATTCTTTTCTACCGTCTGGGTGGGATAAAAATAGTTACCCACCTCCTGATATGCAGTATCTTTCTCAAGAACAAAATTACCTTTGACGGAATCCAGCTGAGCTTGTTTCACCACCATCATGCTATCCAGGTAAATCAGACTTTTCCGCTGTTCTTTCAAATCCACCTGCTGCATCAGCTTGACTCCCTGTTTTCTGGCTTCAAACGCTTTCGGATAAAGGATGCGGATACTGTCTATCTGCAATTTGGCCTCATTAAAGTTCTCTTTTTTCCAAAGCCGCTTCAGCCTTACGCAAATTTTCTTGCGCTTTCTTCTCGCCGCCATCATCACAACCGGCCAGCAACAAGGCAAATAATGCTACTAATCCTATCTTTTTCATGTACTTGATCGTTTTATATGCAGGCAAAAAAAATACAATTTAATTGCGTGATTTCTCCTTATCCTGCGCAAAAAATCGTAAATTTGCCCCTCTTTAAGATGAATATGGAACTAAAAGAACATTTTAATAATAAGATATTCAAGTTAATCTCCGAAACGGCAGACGAACTGGGATTGGAATGTTACGTTGTAGGAGGTTATGTACGAGATATATTTTTGGCACGTCCCTCTAAGGATATAGACGTTGTAGTAGTAGGAAGCGGAATTGAAATGGCACAAGCCCTCGGCAAGAAGCTGGGACGCGGAGCACACGTTTCTGTTTTTAAGAATTTCGGCACGGCACAAGTTAAATACCATGACACGGAAGTGGAGTTTGTCGGTGCCCGTAAAGAGTCGTACAGCCATGACAGCCGTAAGCCTGTAGTAGAGGACGGCACCTTGGAGGATGACCAAAACCGGCGCGATTTCACGATCAATGCCATGGCAGTGTGCCTGAACAAAGCACGTTTCGGTGAATTGGTAGATCCTTTTAACGGGCTGGACGATTTGAAAGAGAGAACTATCCGTACACCGCTGGACCCGGACATCACTTTCAGTGACGATCCGCTCCGCATGATGCGTTGTGTCCGGTTTGCCACACAACTGAATTTCTATATTGATGACACCACTTTCGAAGCACTGTCACGCAACAAGGAACGCATTCATATTATCTCCAAAGAGCGCATCGCCGACGAGTTGAACAAGATCCTGCTCGCCCCCATACCGTCCAAAGGCTTTATAGAACTGGACCGCTGCGGACTGTTACCTTTGATTTTTCCTGAACTGGTAGCGTTGCAAGGAGTGGAAACCCGGAACGGCCGTGCCCATAAAGATAACTTCTACCATACCTTGGAAGTTGTGGACAATATTTCCAAACATACCGACAACCTATGGCTACGTTGGGCCACTCTGTTGCATGATATAGGCAAGCCACGTACCAAACGCTGGGAACCACGTATAGGATGGACTTTCCATAATCATAACTTTATCGGTGAGAAAATGATTCCGGACCTCTTCCGCAAGATGAAACTGCCCATGAATGAGAAGATGAAATATGTCCAAAAGTTGGTCAGCCTGCACATGCGCCCCATTGTTATCGCAGATGATGTAGTAACCGATTCCGCCGTGCGACGTCTGCTTTTTGAAGCCGGAGATGATATTGACGACTTGATGCTGCTGTGCGAAGCGGACATCACTTCAAAAAATGAAGCACGAAAACAAAAATTCCTGGATAACTTCAAACTGGTACGCCAGAAACTGAAAGACCTGGAAGAAAAAGACCGGATACGCAATTTCCAACCTCCGGTAGACGGAGAAGAAATTATGCGGATATTCGACCTGCAGCCCTGCCGTGAAATAGGCAGTCTGAAAAGTTCTATCAAGGATGCCATACTGGATGGAATCATCCCTAATGAACATGATGCTGCTTTAGAACACATGTTGAAGAAAGCAAAAAGCATGGGATTAACACCCAAAAACTTATAAGAAATTGACCATACACTATACCAAAGGAGAAGAGTGGGCCAATACCCTGTCACATGGTGTTGGTATCCTGATAGGTATCGCCGGCGGCGGTTATCTGTTGCTTACTGCCATGAAAAGTGGCAATCCGTGGGCAACAGGCGGCATGTGGCTCTACCTATTCGGTATGCTGTCTTCCTATATCAGCTCCACCTGGTATCATGCCAGCAAACCATCTCCTCACCGCGAAGTGTTGCGCAAATTCGATCATGCTTCGATTTATCTGCATATCGCAGGCAGCTATTCCCCCATCATGCTGATAGCCTTGCGGGAAGCAGATTATTGGGGATGGGGAATTTTTAGTTTCGTATGGCTATGCGCCCTCGCCGGGATCATTCTATGTTTTTGTAACCTGAAAGAACATAGCAACCTGGAAACAATTTGCTATATAGCCATGGGATGCAGCATTTTTGTAGGTTTCAAGCCGCTCTGCCAACATGTACCTCCCGTTTTATTTATTGGTTAATCGGCGAAGGAGTGTCTTACATCACCGGAGCTGTCTTTTATTCCTTCCCCCAATTGCCCTATATGCACTCTGTTTTCCATCTGTTTGTATTAGGAGGAACAATCTGCCATATGATGGCATTGTGGTACATTTTATAACCCTCCCATCTTCAATAAGTTATCCGTTTTGGGAAACTTTTATTCATTTTTTAAACAGAAAGTTTCCCAAAATGTTATACCTTTGTAGCTGTCCGACAAGGTGAAGTTAACCACTTCCAAGAGGGAATGCCGTGAAAATCAGCAACAGTACCCGCTGCTGTAATTCTCGTAGAGCTGAAACAATATGCCACTACAAAACCATTTGCGGGAAGGCGTTTTAAGGGAGAGATAAGTCAGAAAACCTGCCTGGAAGGACAGCCAAGTTTTTTAAATTAACAATTAATTTTTCAAACAATGAATTACGCTGAGATTTGTATTATTAAGCGTGATGGAAAGCGGGAAGACTTTTCCATCAGTAAAATTAAAAATGCAATCGGCAAGGCATTCCATGCCTCCGGAATTGACAATGAAGACAAACTGATTGCTGAAATTACCATGCGGGTTATCAGCAATTTCGTATCTCCAACCATCAGTGTGGAAGAGATTCAGGACCTGGTAGAAAAGGAACTGATGAAAGTACGTCCCGAAGTGGCCAAGAAATATATTATTTATCGCGAATGGCGGAATACGGAACGCGACCGTAAAACGCAAATGAAGCACATCATGGACGGCATTGTAGCCATCGACAAAAATGATGTCAACCTGAGTAATGCCAACATGTCCAGCCATACTCCCGCCGGACAGATGATGACTTTTGCCTCGGAAGTTACTAAAGACTATACCTATAAATACCTGTTGCCTAAAAAATATGCCGAAGCACATCAGTTGGGCGACATACATATACATGATTTGGATTACTATCCCACCAAGACTACCACTTGTATCCAATATGACCTGGATGACTTGTTCGAACGCGGCTTCCGCACTAAAAACGGAAGTATCCGTACTCCACAGTCCATTCAAAGTTATGCCACTCTGGCCACCATCATATTCCAGACAAACCAGAACGAGCAACACGGCGGACAAGCTATTCCCGCCTTCGACTTCTTTATGGCGGAAGGGGTACGGAAGACATTTCGCAAACATCTGAAAACTTTAACCGAGTTTTATATAGAAGTAGAGGGAAAAGAACCCGGAACAGAGGCTCTCAAGAAAATTGAAGAGAAAGCATACGCCATGACGCGCAAAGATACACATCAGGCCATGGAAGGATTCATCCACAACCTGAACACCATGCATTCGCGAGGGGGAAATCAAGTCGTGTTCAGTTCCATCAATTATGGAACAGACACTTCTCCCGAAGGCCGCATGGTCATAGAGGAACTGCTGAAAGCTACCATCGAAGGCCTGGGTACCCGTGGCGAAGTACCGGTCTTCCCCATACAGATATTCAAGGTTAAAGACGGAGTATCTTATTCCGAAGAGGACTATAAGAAAGCCATGGAAAACTTCGAAGCGGCACTGGAAGGCAAAATGGAATTCCAAGCTCCCAATTTCGACTTGTTTCTGAAAGCCTGCCGTACCACCGCAAAAGCCTTGTTCCCTAATTTTATGTTTTTGGATACTCCTTATAACAAAAATGAGAAATGGGATATCAAGGACCCTAAACGTTACCGCTATGAACTGGCAACTATGGGATGCCGTACCCGCGTATACGAAAATATAGCAGGTGAAAAAAGTTCATTAGGACGTGGCAACCTGTCATTCACCACCATGAATATGCCCCGGCTGGCCATCGAAGCACGCATCAAGGCAGAAAGTCTGGAAGAGTCAGGCAAGAAAGAGGCCATAGAAAGAAAAGCAAAAGAAATATTCATGGAAAGTGTACATGCTTTGTCCGAACTGATTGCCGAACAATTGTATGCACGCTACCAGTATCAACGTACAGCCCTGGCACGCCAGTTCCCGTTCATGATGGGGAATGATGTGTGGAAAGGCGGAGGAAAACTTTCGCCCAACGACCAGGTGGGGGATGTATTGCGTCAAGGCACATTAGGGATAGGCTTTATCGGCGGACACAATGCCATGATGGCTCTTTATGGAGAAGGTCACGCACATAGCCAGAAAGCATGGGATACATTATTCGAAGCCGTTACGGAAATGAATAAAGTGGCAGACGAATACAAACAGAAATATCAGTTGAATTTCTCCGTACTTGCCACTCCTGCCGAAGGACTTTCCGGACGCTTCACCCGTATGGACCGCCGCAAATACGGCATCATTCCCGGCGTGACGGACAATGACTATTATGTAAACTCTTTCCACGTAGATGTAAAAGAGCCCATCACCATCACCGAGAAGATAAAACGGGAAGCTCCTTTCCACGCCATTACCCGCGGAGGGCATATCACTTACGTGGAACTGGACGGAGAAGCTCAGAAAAATGTAAAAGCCATAGCCAAGATTGTAAAAGTAATGCATGACGAAGGCATTGGATACGGTTCCATCAACCATCCTGTTGATACTTGTCAGGCTTGCGGTTACAAAGGGGTCATTTACGACAAGTGCCCTGTTTGCCAGAGCGAGAATATAATGCGAATGCGTCGCATTACCGGGTATTTGACAGGCGACCTCAGCACTTGGAATTCAGCCAAGCGTGCCGAAGAGCGTGACCGGGTAAAGCATGGATAATCAGCATGAACTTGTTATTTACCTATCCTGAAACAATAGTCGACGGTGAAGGCATCCGCTATTCCATCTATCTGGCCGGATGCCGTCACCATTGTCGCGGTTGCCAGAATCCCGAATCCTGGAATCCATCGGCAGGCACTCCGCTCACACCGGAAAAAATAGAAAAAATGATCTGCGAAATAAATGCCAATCCATTATTGGACGGAATCACCTTTTCCGGTGGAGATCCACTTTATCATCCTCAAGAATTCCTGGCTCTAGTCAAACAGATCAAAGAAGCTACCGGACAAAACATCTGGTGTTATACAGGATATACATTTGAACAAATACAAAACGATGAAATGTTAAAACCGGTACTGGATTATGTGGATGTTATAGTAGACGGACGATTCGAGCCGGATTTGTACTCTCCTTACTTGGAATTTAGGGGAAGCAGTAACCAACGCATCATCCGTGTGCGATAACGCTAAAAGAAATAAAAAAAGGGTGTTTTCTTGATATATATCATGAATTCACCCTTTTTTATGTTTTTCAGCATCTATTTACTTGCTAATATCAAGAAAAGCCGTACCTTTGCAATGTGGTTGTGAAACCAAATATTAAGTTAATAAAGAAAAGAACAAAATTAGGTATTAAGTATTAAGGTAAAGATTTTAATTTAAGGTATTAGATTTAGGTAAAGAAAGATTGATTTAGAAAGGTATTAGCAGCAAGATTTAAGGTAATTAGAAAAAAGAAAGTTTTCAGGAAATTAGTTTTATAGGTATTAAAAGAGTTGTTTTTTTTTTAGGTACAAGAGAGAGGGATAACACAACTGAGACGAGAAAGATGAAAAAGAACCCCATAATGGAGGGGGGTTCTTCAGGATGTGAGCGGGTTTGATAAAAAAACTTTCGCTCTTTTTTTTATGTCTTTTTTTCACCACGGGAGAGAAACAATATAAAAAACGCAGATTTCCGCAAAGACGATTGATTCAATCTTTGCGGAAATCCGTGCCTATCGGCATTGTTATAAAAATGCCGTGTCCTTTTCTGTCATGCAGACCTAGAACAAGAATCGCATGATATCATTAAAGTTCGCCCAAATGAGCAAGGCAAACAATAAAAACATACCTACCATCTGCGCATATTCCATAAACTTGTCACTCGGCTTACGACAGGCAATGATTTCATAAAGCAGGAATAATACATGTCCGCCATCCAATGCCGGAATAGGCAGAATATTCATAAACGCAAGGATGATTGACAGAAAAGCAGTCATTTCCCAAAAACGATGCCAATCCCATACTTTCGGAAAAATACTTCCTATCGTTCCAAAACCACCTACGCTCTTGGCTCCTTCCTTAGTGAACACATATTTCATATCGTTCACATATCCTTTTAATGTATTTACTCCTAATTGCACCCCGGCAGGAAAAGATTCAAAGAATCCATATTCACGGGTAGTTTCTTTATAATCGGCCAATGAAGAGAATGTTGCACCCACTCTAAACAAAGAGTCTGTACGCACCGTCACGGTGTCACGCAGTCCGTTACGCGAATATACCATTTGTAGAGAAGCATCTTTATCTCCTGTAGCTTCCGCATCAGCCTGCATATTATCCAGTTTTTCCACCAATGCATTCCATGAGTTCAACCTCTCGCCATTGACCGCGACCAGACTATCTCCCTTCTGTATACCGGCCTTATCCAAGCCACCGCCCGGTATCACCGAGTCAACGACATTAGGAACTAACGCCGTAACAAACATCGGATCATCCTTTGCTATATCCAACAAGCTGATCTCAGGCATATATACTTCGGCTTCCTTTCCGTCGCGCAATACAGTCACTGTACGTGCCTCAGCAATATCACGAAGCATATCCACCCCGAAACGCTCCAATGGTTTTTCATCTGCACGAAGAAGAATATCACCGTCACGGAAACCTATTTCCCGGGCACGCTCATTAAATTTCATACCATGAGTCATGTCTTGCAGCGATACAAAAGAATCTCCCCAATGGAATAAAATCATGGAATAGATGAAGATAGCCAGCAAGAAATTCATCAAGACACCACCCACCATGATAAGCAGACGCTGCCAAGCCGGTTTTGAACGAAATTCCCATGGCTTAGCAGGCTGTTTCATCTGCTCGGTATCCATAGACTCGTCTATCATACCCGAAATTTTCACATATCCCCCCCAAAGGCACCCAGCCAATACCATATTCCGTATCACTGTTCTTCGGTTTGAATTTGAACAAAGAAAACCACGGATCAAAAAAATATGTAGAACTTCTCTACTCTTACTTTAAAAAGACGTGAAAAAAGAAAATGTCCTCCCTCATGAATAATGACCAATAATGAAAGGCTCATTATCAATTGAAGGGCACGAATCAAAAATGTTTCCATCTAGCTATTTACTATTTTATAATTTATAATTAACATAATTCTCTGTCAACTACCATTTAAGATGACAAAAGGGATAACGCTACCCGACGTGCCTCAGTATCAGTAGCCACATAGTCTTCATAAGTCGGTTCCTTGATATAAGCAACTTTACCCATAGTCCGTTCTATGACATCACTCATACCCAGGAAAGATATTTTGTCTTTCAGGAAAGCATCCACCACCACTTCATTAGCTGCATTCACTATACAGGGCATATTTCCGGCCCGATACAAAGCCTCGTATGCCAATGCCAAATTACGAAAACGTTTAGTATCAGGCTGTTCAAAAGTCAGGTCTGTTATACGGGCAAAATCCAACCGTTCGAAAGAAGATTTCACGCGCTCCGGATACGAAAAAAGCATATTGAATAGGCAAACGCATATCGGGCATGCCCAACTGTGCTTTCACGGCCCCATCCTCAAACTGCACCATAGAATGAATGACAGATTGTGGATGAACTACCACTTCAATTTGCTCCGGACGCATTCCGAATAACCATTTAGCCTCAATCACTTCAAACCCTTTGTTCATCATGGAAGCCGAATCAATGGTTATCTTCGCTCCCATCTCCCAATTGGGATGCTTCAAAGCTTGTGCTTTGGTCACTGTTTGCAACTGCTCCATGGTATAAGTACGGAACGGCCCTCCTGAAGCTGTCAAGATCACTTTCTCCAACCGGTTATTTATTTCCAGACACTGGAAGATAGCCGAATGCTCCGAATCCACGGGAAGTACAGGTGTATGGTACTGATTTGCCAGTGCATTAATCAACTCCCCGGCTACAACCAGTGTTTCTTTATTAGCCAAAGCAATAGCTTTACCTGCCTTTATCGCATTTATAGTAGGACGCAATCCGGCATAACCTACCATAGAAGCCAGTACAATGTCAATAGGTTGTGATTCCACAATTTGAGAGAGCGCATCCGCTCCTGCATATACTTTGACAGGCAGATCACTCAGCGCCTCTTTCAATTGAAGGTATTTTTCCTCATTGGCTATCACTACCGCCTCGGGCATGAACTTACGGGCTTGTTCTATCAATAAATCGACCCTGTTATTGGCTGTCAGCGCATAGGCCTCATATAAATCTGGATGTTCCTCTATTACCTGTAAAGCCTGTGTACCGATAGAGCCGGTAGAACCTAATATCGCTATTTGTTTTTTCATAATGTTGTTAAAATACAATGTATTTTGAGGGATCAATCGCACGTCCCTTGTGCCACAATTCGAAATGCAGATGCGGTCCGGTAGTTTTTTCACCGGTATTTCCTACCAATGCAATAGCTTCACCACCTTTCACCGGATCGCCTTCTTTCTTTAATAACGAACCACAATGTTTATATACCGACACAAAATCCTGTCCGTGCTGTATCTGAATAACATAACCGGTTTCTGCTGTATAAGTAGACAAAATCACTGTCCCATCCAATGTTGCCAACACACTTTCATTTGGATTAGCGGCAATGTCCACACCGTAATGCCTGTTCTCCAAGTCAAAATTAGATGACATCATGCCCCGTGTAGGACGGTAGAATATCAATCCGGAAGCGGCATTATTATCATCAACAGCCGTCAGATTATATCGTTCCGATTCTTCATATTGCTTGCGAAACTCTTCTTCCTGCCTGGTACGTTCCATCAAAGAATCAGAACGAAGAATGGTCAGAGAGTCGATAGATTGGACTGTATCAGCTTTTACTTTCCCGCTAAATATATCCTGAATGTTCATGATATACATATTCTGCCTCGTCACCACTTGTTGCAATGAATCGGCCCGCAAGGCATTGGTCACCACCTGCGCACGTACCTCACTGTTCATATATCCCGGCAAATAATTACGTAAAGGAGTAAAAACAATGATAGTTGCCGAAATCAGGAAAATTACCGTTACGGCAGACAGCAATACAGACACACCATTGAGTTTGGAAACGTGTAGTCCCACAATCTCCTCCAACGTATTTTCATTGGTAATGGTCAGTTTATACTTAAACTTGAAATTATGCCAAAATGCTTTCCTTCCTTTTTTTTCTTCATCGTGCGCACCTTCTATATTTATATCAAGCCATCAGGTACTTCGACCGTCAGCAAACGCTTTTTCTTATCCAATTTGGTGATAAATTCCTCGTGGGCAGGCAGCAAAAGTTCCTCACCACCTTTCTCAATGGCAAAAAGGACATTCATCGTACTGTCATCCACCGCCACAATCTCACCCAACTCACCATGATTCACATCTTCCACCTTAAAACCAATAAAATAGTTCCAAGTAGGTATATCATCCGAATCTTCCTCCTCACCGACATATTTCTTCGGGAAATAAACCTCTACATTCGTAAACATACGGGCCTTTTCCGAGGTATCCACCCCTTCCAGTTTGACTAAAGCAGTGGTATCTGAACGAAAACGATACTCTTCAATAAAGAAAGGCACGAAGATACCGTCTAACAAACAGACCAAATACTCACATTCCACACGGTCAAAAATATCATCCGTAAAAGTGAATGAGATTTCTCCTTTTACTCCATGCGGCTTGTTGAATATACCAATCTTGAAAACTTCATCTTTTTTAATCATGATTGATTTCTCTAAATTCTAGTAATACGTGCGCCAAGCGCATTCAAACGCTGGTCTATATTCTGATATCCCCGGTCTATCTGCTCTATATTGTGTATGCGACTGGTACCGTCGGCACTCATTGCCGCTATCAGCAAAGCGATACCGGCACGAATATCGGGTGAAGTCATATTTCCGGCACGAAGCTGGAAATTACGGTCATGCCCTATTACAACGGCACGATGAGGGTCACATAATATAATCTGTGCTCCCATATCTATGAGCTTGTCCACAAAGAACAGGCGGCTTTCAAACATCTTCTGATGAATCAGTACACTGCCTTTCGCCTGTGTAGCCACCACCAGTACCACACTGAGCAGGTCGGGAGTCAACCCCGGCCAGGGAGCATCTGCTATGGTCATAATAGAGCCATCAATAAACGATTCTATCTGATAATGTTCCTGCTCGGGGATAAACAGATCATCTCCCCGCTGTTCCACTCTAATACCTAAACGACGGAAACTTTCTGGAATAATGCCCAAATTTTCATGCGATACATTCTTAATGGTAAGCTCACTTCCTGTCATAGCTGCCATTCCGATAAAACTACCTACTTCAATCATATCAGGCAACACCCGATGCGTACAGCCATGCAGACTTTCCACTCCTTCAATAGTCAGCAAATTAGATGCAATACCGGAAATCTTCGCCCCCATGCGGTTCAACATACGACAAAGTTGTTGCAGATAAGGTTCACAAGCTGCGTTGTAAATGGTCGTTTTGCCCTTCGCCAGGACAGAAGCCATCACAATATTAGCCGTACCGGTAACCGAAGCTTCATCCAGCAACATATAAGTACCTTCCAAATGCTCTGCGCAAATACTGAAAACACTTCGTTCCTCATCATAATTAAAACAGGCTCCCAGTTTCTGAATACCGATAAAGTGAGTGTCCAAACGCCGGCGGCCAATCTTGTCACCGCCCGGTTTTGAAATCAAAGCCTTTCCAAAACGGGCAACCAACGGACCAACCAACATGACTGATCCACGCAGACTGGAACATTTCTTTAAGAATTCATCACTCTCCAAGTAGTTCAAATCCACAGTGTCAGCCTTAAATGTATACGAATCAATCCCTGTTTTTGATACCTTGACGCCCATATCACGTAACAACTGAATCAGGTTGTTCACATCCAGAATGTCCGGAATATTAGTTACTGTCACTTCTTCCGAGGTCAGCAGAGTGGCACAAAGGATCTGTAACACTTCATTTTTAGCACCTTGCGGGTGTATTTCGCCGTGCAATTTATGTCCTCCTTCAATTACAAACGAAGCCATGGTATCATTTTTTAGGAATTAATATTTCTTTCTTTGGTTGTTGTTTTGTTGCGGTCTGCGCTGATTGTTATTCTGTTGCGGCCTGCGTGGAACATAAACACGTTGTTGTTCATTCAAATGCAGGTCTTCAGGGGTCAGATTAATCATTCCCTTAGAGTAATCGCGAAGATCATCCAAGATTTTCTGATCCTCCACCCCGTCTTTGTTCCAGTTCAGGAAGCATTTCTTCATGTGATTTGCAATCAGGCTGATCAGCTGCTTCTTCTCCTCACCTTCCGGATAGTCCACTGCCTTTTTAATCATGTTCTCCAAAATACGTCCATAATGACGGTAACGGATTCCATTATGCGGATAAGGCAACATATCGGGTTTCACCTCCAGGCTTTCTTTCTTCACAATTTCATACGGATAATCGATATCCAGCTTGAAATCGGCCATAATAGCCAAATGATCCCATAATTTATGTTTGAAATCGGGCACATCCCGCAAATGCGGAAACATACCGCCCATAATGTTGATAATCGTGTTCGCACAACGTTGGCGCTCAGCTCTGTCCTCGATGGTCAAGGCGTGATCTACCATGTTCTGCACACTTCTGCCATATTCAGGAAGGGGTAAAGTTCGTTGTTGAGTATTATACTCCATATATTTAAAATTTATGATTTATGCACTAATTTGTTCATCGGCTGTTACAAAAGCTTTTTGGGTTTGGAAGCTACAAACTCTTTCAAATAGAAAGGCTCAAAATAAGCCACATCCTTAAAGTTCTGTCTTACCATTTCCTTTTCTGCCAATGGAAACATCCATTTACCTAACGGACGGATGTCATCAATAAAATGAGCATTGGGATGAGTAATCTGCCCACGGCATTTGGCTGCACCGTTACCAAAAAAATAGACCGGATGTTCATTCAGGAACTCCAAATAGGAATGCTCATCAACAATATCGGCGGCAATTTCCCTTTTCACGCCCAATGCGCGGTCATAAACAGCTGCATAGACTTCCATGCGACGTGCGTCTATCATAGGACAGAGCAAGGCATCCTCAGGCAAATCATGATGTAACAACACCGGCACACACAACACCTCCAATGTCGGCAGACCGATAAGTGGCAAATTACGTCCATAGCAAATACCCTTCGCCATAGAAACACCAATACGCAGCCCTGTGTACGAGCCGGGCCCGCAACTCACAGCCACTGCATCCAACGGCATACCATGACTGTCGACAAACGACAAAGCCTCATCTACAAATACGCCCAGCTGCACGGCGTGTGAAGGTCCTTTCAAATCCTCTTTGGAGAACACCGCCAATCCATCCTCACTGACGGCAACAGAGCAGGCCTCTGTTGAAGTTTCAATATGCAAAATACACGACATAATGCTCTACTTATATAATATAATCTGCAAATATACACTTTTATTTATACTTCATTTCCATAAAAAGATTACTTTTGCAAAAAAACATATTAGTTATGATACAGTCAATGACCGGATACGGTAAAGCAACCGCTATATTCGGAGAAAAAAAAATTAACGTAGAGATCAAGTCTTTAAATAGTAAAGCAATGGACTTGTCTACACGGATCGCTCCTTTATACCGTGAAAAAGAAATGGAAATCCGCAATATGATTTCCAAATCATTGGAACGCGGTAAAGTTGATTTCAGCCTGTGGATAGAGAAAGACGTTTCGGATACAGCCACTCCCATTAACGCCGCCCTTGTAGAAAACTACTACAATCAGATAAAATCTATTTCCGAAATGACCCATATACCAATGCCCGAAGATTGGTTTGCAACCCTTCTACGAATGCCTGATGTACTGACCAAAGCCGATGTACAAGAACTTTCGGAAGACGAATGGGAGGTAGTCCGCCGGGTAGTGGAAGAGGCCATCAACCATTTGGTAGATTTCCGCAAACAGGAAGGAAGCGCCTTGGAAAAGAAATTCAACGAAAAGATTGACAACATCGAGCGTTTGTTAAAGTCCATCGAACCCTACGAAACAGAGCGTGTAGCCAAGATACGTGAACGCATTAACAGATGCTTTGGAAAAAGACCATCAGTGTGGATTATGATAAAAACCGCCTGGAGCAAGAATTGATTTATTACATTGAAAAATTAGATATTAACGAAGAGAAACAACGACTGAGCAATCACTTGAGATATTTCCGTGAAACCATGGCAGGCGGTCATGGACAAGGAAAAAAACTTGGTTTCATAGCACAGGAAATGGGACGCGAAATCAATACGACCGGCAGCAAATCCAATCATGCCGAAATGCAAAACATCGTAGTGCAGATGAAGGACGAACTGGAACAAATCAAAGAACAGGTGTTAAATGTAATGTAACCGGTTCACATACCGGACACCATTCTCATAAGCAAAGAATCAAGATATGGCAACAGGAAAACTTATCATTTTTTCAGCCCCCTCAGGTTCGGGCAAATCAACCATTATCAACTATCTGTTGACACAAAACCTGAACCTGTCTTTCTCTATTTCTGCCACCAGCCGCCCTCCTCGCGGAAAAGAACGGCATGGTGTGGAATATTTCTTCCTATCTCCTGAGGAATTCAGACAACGCATTGCCAATAATGAATTTCTGGAATACGAAGAAGTATACGAAAACCGTTTCTACGGAACCTTGAAAGCACAAGTGGAAAAACAATTGGAAGCCGGACAAAATGTGATTTTTGACGTAGATGTGGTAGGCGGATGTAATATCAAAAAATATTATGGCAGCCGCGCATTGTCTGTTTTCATTCAACCACCCAGTGTAGAAGAACTCCGTAAACGCCTGCAAGGCCGTGGTACTGATGCCCCCGAAGTGATTGAAAGCCGAATTGCAAAAGCAGAATTCGAATTGGGGTTCGCCGATAAATTCGATACCGTGATAGTAAATGACGATTTGGAGAAGGCAAAGGCGGAAGCACTGAAAGTTATTAGAAACTTTATTGAACAATAAGACGATGATCAAAGATCCGAAAAAACTGGCCCAAAGAATGTCGATACTTTGTATCCTCATTGGTTTTATAGCTTTGGCTGTGGGTATCATTGCAATGGCAATGGAACAATACATTATTGCCATAGCAATGGGTATTGTCACTGTAGGACAAGTATGGAATTACAATAAATGGAAAAGAGTAAGATAAAGACTGGTATTTTCGGCGGCTCATTCAATCCTATCCACATGGGCCATCTGGCACTTGCCAATTATTTATGTGAATATAATGGATTGGATGAAATATGGTTTCTCGTCTCTCCTCACAATCCATTAAAGCAACAAACGGATTTATGGGATGATAATCTGCGATTGGAACTGGTAAAACTGGCCATTGCGGATTATCCCAAATTCCGAGCTTCCGATTTCGAGTTCTACCTTCCTCGTCCTTCCTATACTATACACACATTGGATGCTTTACACAAAGCCTATCCCAACCGAGAATTTACTCTTATCATTGGGGCGGACAACTGGCTTCTATTCCCCCGTTGGTACAAAGCAAAGGAAATTTTAAAGAATCATCATGTAATGATCTATCCCCGTCCGAATTTCACTATTGATCCAACAACCCTTCCTCCTTCCGTGCAATTAGCCGATACTCCGTTATTGGAAATCAGTTCTACTTTTATCAGACAGGCACTAGCGGAAGGACGAGATATACGATATTTCCTGCATCCGGCAGTATATGAACGGCTAAAAAAATAAAAATCCCCGGGAGGACACAATCCAAATTCCCCGGGGAAAAACACATCAATTATTTAATCTAAAATTCAAAGGACGCACTCCATTAACGCTTTGCCAGCAGTACCTTACTATTTATCAATCCGTCCAACTCCCAGCCTGTCGTATCCTTTTTATATGAGTGCCACGCCAAAAACTTCCCAGCTTCATCTAACGTATATACATATTTCTGCGTAGGGACAAACGCTTTTTTATTTTTATTCCACAAAGAATAATCAATATGCGCTTCTGTGTCTGTGTACGTAACTTCCATACAATAATAATTTATCCAATCCGTGCCATTCCATTTCATACTTTTCTTCTCTATGATTTGTCCCTTATCGTTGTATCTGAACTCAAAACGATACTCCGGAGTCAGGAAAGTACCTTCCTGTTCATAAACGACCTTAGCCGACACCCGACCATTTTCCACCTCTTCATTTGTAATCTTCACAGGCTTGGCCGCATTCAATGTTAATACACTTGTCATTGCAAAAAAGAACTGCCATCATGGCTTTAGTGATCATTGTAGTTTTCATAATGTCTTATTTTTAATGTTTATAATTCGTGTTTATTTGTGTCTTTATTTATAAGACGCAAATGACTCTCAAAACGTTGCAACATGATCCGTTTTTTTTCTTGAGTCGCTTCACTTTATAAAGTGCAAAGCACATGCCACGAAATTAATCCACTAAGTATCAACAAGTAAACATAAAAAGGGTGTCCGATTATGGACACCCTGTACATTATTAACGGACAAACAGTCTATTCTTTCTGCTTTTCAACACGATGCAAGACTACCAGAACAACTTCGCTGGGAGTAAATAAACGGACGTCAACGCGCGAAGTACCCAATCCATTGGTTATAATAATCGGAGTACCTTTGCTATTCTCTTTCCAACCAGTCAGAAAACGGTTTCCATAAATGGAGTGCTTTACCGGAGAATATTTTTTAAACAAGCTCACCTGCCCGCCATGAGTATGCCCCGCTAACACCAAATTGGCATTCGATACATCTGTATCTTCTGCATAATCGGGGTATGCGTGAGCAATATAATAAAATCATCCGCCGGAAAATGCTGGGATGGAGAGTCACCATTCTTTTTTAAATCAAACGGATTGCGTACACCGCTCACTATAATATACTGACCATCTTTCATCAGCTTATAGCTTTTATGTTCCATCAACCGCACATGATTCTTTTGCATGGCCTCCACCACTTCGGAATAACAATAACCATAATCATGATTTCCCATCACAGCAAATGTTCCGTAAGGCGTATAAACTCTGCTCAAGGCGGTGAACAAAGTATCCAGATTTCCACCTTTCTTGCCACGATAATCTCCACCCAACAGCAAGACATCGGCATGCATTGACTTTAATGCCCGCACCGCGCTGTTCAATTCACTCCTCTTAAAGCGACTCTCATAATGAAAATCCGAAGCAAACCCTATCCGAAAACCGTCAAAAGCGGGTGGAATATCATAACTATAAAAATCATATTGCTTCACACGCCCTACCCCCGGAAACTCGGACAAAGTAGCTGTGGCGCAAGAAGACAAAAGAATAACCGCTAAAAGTAAAAAAAGAAACTGTTTCTTCATAATCCTTTCTATTTGGAGACAAAGATACAGAATTAATTGTTTTATCTTTGCACAACCTTAATTATAAATAGAAATGGAAATTGTTCAAGTTAACTCAATAAAAGCATGGCTTCTAGCCGCCCGCCCTAAAACATTGGCAGGAGCCGCCACTCCGGTTTTACTGGGATGTGCCTTGGCCTATGCAGACAGCTGCTTCCAAATGACACCAGCATTGCTTTGCTTTGCCTTCGCTTTTCTGATGCAGATAGACGCCAACTTCATTAATGATTACTTTGATTATCTGAAAGGCAGTGACCGTGAAGACCGCTTGGGTCCTGAACGTGCCTGCGCACAAGGATGGATCACACTGAACGCCATGAGGAAAGGAATCGCCCTGACCACAGCGACAGCTTGTTTAGCAGGGTTATGCCTATTAGCTTATGGAGGGATTGAAATGATTCCAGTAGGAATTTTATGTGTTTTATTCGCTTTTCTTTATACAGCAGGGACCTTATCCGCTAGCTTATCACGGATGGGGAGACATACTTGTCATTGTCTTTTTCGGATTTGTACCGGTAGGCTGCACTTACTATGTGATGTGCCGTGACTGGACTTGGAATGTGACACTCGCCTCTCTAGCTAGCGGACTGATTATAGATACCTTGTTGATGGTGAATAATTACCGTGACCGCGATCAGGATGCAAAAAGCGGAAAGAAAAAACAATCGTAGTACGCTGGGGAGCCAATGCAGGGCAACAATTATACTTATTTTTGGGATTGGCTGCCGCATGGCTTTGTTTATTGTTTATTCCTACCGGGCACATTTGGGCTGCATTATTACCCCAAATTTATCTGTTACCTCACTTCATGGCATGGCAAAGAATGGTAAAAATCAAAAAGGGAAAAGAATTAAACAGCATATTGGGAGAAACCTCCCGTAATATGCTGCTATTCGGAGTATTACTAGCATTCGGCCTTATCCTATAATCTTCTGGCAAGATCTTGCCAGAAGATATTTCCCAATAAAGCGCAACAAATCATTCCGCTTTCTCTATCAATACAGTGGCATAAGCGGAAATGCCCTCCTCCCTGCCCGTGAATCCCAGCTTCTCTGTAGTGGTAGCCTTTACGGAAACATCATCCACATCAATCCTCATCAAATGAGCAAGCACCAACTGCATTTCCGGAATCCGCGCTTTCAATTTAGGACGTTCAGCGCCAAATCGTTGCGTCCACGTTACCTACTTTATATCCTTTTTGCAGTAATCAGGTCCACGTTTCAGCCAATAAAATCTTGCTATCAATATTCTTGAATTCACCCGCAGTATCAGGAAAATGATAACCTATATCACGCATATTGGCAGCTCCCAGCAAAGCGTCACAAATAGCATGAATCAACACATCGGCATCCGAGTGTCCCAATAATCCCAATTCATGTTCAAATTTTATTCCTCCAAGCCATAGTTCACGACCGGTTACCAGTTGGTGCACATCGAATCCAAATCCTACTCTTATTTTCATCTTACATAAAAATCTAATAATTTCTCACCTTCCAAATACCCCTGCAAATGCTGTCCTATGCCGACTGGCCCTACTCCCACAGGAGTTCCGTATAGAGCAAATCTCCAATCTTTAATGTAAAAAAACCGACTAACGTATGCAATTATCTCATCCACCTTAAACAACATATCCGCAGTGTTGCCTCTCTGCACTGTTTTTCCATCTATATCCAAATGAAAGTTCAAATTCTGTATATCCTTAAATCTGTCTACCGGCACAAAATCACCTATGGCAGCCGAGCTATCAAACCCTTTACACAGCTCCCAAGGCTTACCTTCCTCCCGAAACCGCCGCTGAAGGTCACGTGCCGTAAAATCTATTCCTACCGTCACCGCATCATAATACCGACTGGCAAAACGCGGAGCAATATTCTTTCCCAAACGATTAATACGTACTACCAATTCTGTTTCATAATCCACCTGCTGAGAAAAATCAGGAATAAAAAACGGCTTGCTGTCTTTCAGCAGAGCCGAATCCGGTTTCATAAAAATAACCGGTTCTTCCGGTAATTTTTCATCAGCATGTAACTCGTGGCAATGTGCAACGTAGTTCATTCCTACGGCTATAATCTTCATATTATTATTCTTGAATTACATTTAATCTGTTAAACATTACAGCCAGATGGGCATAAAGTGATGTATTCTGCACCACAATATTTTGTTCCGGTACACGAATACGGAACGGTGTAAAGTTCCAAACAGCCTTAATGCCACCCGCTATCATTTTATCTGTTATCTCCTGTGCTATATTAATAGGCACAGTCAATACCCCGATATTCACATCACAGGATTTCATTTTTATCTCAAATTCATCCGAATGATAAATAGGAATTCCATTTATTTCCTTCCCACCAATCCGGGATTAATATCAAACGCACCTACTATCTCTAATCCAAAATGATGCAGGCCCGAGTCGCGCAACAAAGCACCTCCCAAACTACCAACACCAAACAAAAAGCTTTATGCATCTTGGTAAATCCCAAGAAACGCTCCAGCACCTCTATCAACGCATCAATCTCATACCCCACACGTGTACGGCCGGATATATTTACATAAGAAAGATCTTTCGCTATTTGGGAAGCATCTACATTGATTTGCTTGGATATTTGGGTAGAAGACACGTACGTTTCTCCCTGTTCTTTCATCAGTTTCACATTCGAAAAGATACCACGGAAGCCTGCGCAAAGTCGGCTCAGGCACTTTATCCGAGAATTTATGCATACGTATATCCATCTTTTTCTTTTTAGGTATTATCATTAGGTAATTTGCAAAAGTACACTTTTATTTGTTACATTGACGGATAGAGTATAAAAAAAGTCTTATCTTTGAGTATTCATTTAAGCAAAATTCACATGAAAAATAACGATTGGAAAGAACGTCTGAATGTGGTTTATTCCACAAATCCTGATTTCAAGTATGAAAGCGTTGAAGAGGAAGCGGTTGAGACATTAGATAAAAAACAACAGAAACTCCGTGTCAATATAGAAAAAAAAAAAAAAAGGACGGGGTGGCAAAACCGTGACATTAATCAACGGGTTCATCGGAACAGAAAATGACCTGAAAGAGTTGGGTAAATTATTGAAAAGCAAATGTGGAGTAGGCGGTTCAGTAAAAGACGGGGAGATCCTTATCCAAGGAGAGTTCAAGCAACGGGTCATCGAGTTATTGAAAGCTGAAGGATATACCCAGACCAAATAGCCGGAAAAAAGAAAGGGACTGTTGTCACACAGTCCCCCTTCTATAATTGCGGAAATCTTATTCAGCACGTAAAGTGAAACGTTTGAAAGCAACGATCTGCAATTCAGGATCAGCTTCCTTCAACACTTCTCTTACAGTCTTCTTACCATCCATGATATCCTCCTGGTTCAGCAAGCAAACTTCCTTCAAGAACTTGCCCAGACGACCTTTAGCAATGTTTTCAATCATCTGTTGTGGCAAGTTAGCAGCTTTTTCAGCAGAAACAGTAGCAATGATTTCCTTAGCTTTGGCAATATCTTCGTCAGTAATCCAGCCCTTAGCCTTGTTACTTTCCATGTGCTCTTCGCTGTCTACATGTGCAGGGTTGATACCAGCCTTCTTCAAAGCAACTTCAACAGCCTTGTCTACTTGTTCTTTCTTAGTCTTGTCAATAGCTACCTGTATTTCAGCTTCTTTTACAGATTCAGGAACACCGGCTTCATCAATTGCAATAGGATTCATAGCGGCAATCTGCATAGCAACTCCGTGAGCGGCAGCTTCAGCTTCTTTATTCATTGCAACAATAGTACAAAGCTGGTTATTTCCCTGGTGGTTATAAATAGAAGTATAAGCACCTTCAACCACATTGTAACCATCCAATTCCATTTTTTCACCAGTGATACCGCTACGGTCTGTTACTGCATCTTGTACAGTACCGTTACCCATAGGCAAAGCCTTTACTTCTTCCAAAGTCTTGCATCTGTTGGCAACAGCAGCATCCAGAATAGCTTGAGTCAACGCTATGAAATCAGCGTTTTTAGCAACGAAGTCGGTTTCGCATTTCAAAGCGATGATAGCAGCAAATTCGCCATCCTTTTTTGCCAGCACACAACCTTCAGATGCTTCACGGTCAGAACGTTTTGCAGCAACAGCCTGTCCTTTTTTACGAATAATTTCCATCGCTTTATCGATATCGCCGTTTGCTTCAGTCAAGGCGTTCTTGCAATCCATCATACCAGCTCCACTAATCTTACGAAGCTTGGTTATTTCAGCCATAGTTACAGCCATAATATTCCTTTATTTTTTAATTGTTAGTAATATCTTTAAAACAGAATTGAGAATTGAAAATTGAGAATTGAGAATTAACAGCATAATCTGCCCCTTTCCCAATTTTCAATTCTCAACTCTCAATTTATACTATTAAGCTTCTTCGTCTTCTTTCAAGAAAGCGGCAGCCTTAGCAGCATTGATAGCTTCTTCTTCGGCTTTATCCATACGAGCCTTGGTATTTTTCTTCTTACCAGCACCCTTAGGAGCATTTTCACCGGCAGCTTCCATATCTACTTTTTCAGCTTTTCTTTCTTCCAAGCCTTCAGCGATAGCGCCACAACAAGCATCCAAGATCACTTCTACAGACTTAGTAGCGTCATCGTTTGCAGGAATCACGAAGTCTACGTTTGAAGGATCTGAATTTGTATCAACGATAGCAAATACAGGGATACCCAGACGGTTAGCTTCACGAACTGCAATGTTTTCTTTCAACACATCGATAACGAACAGTGCTGACGGCAAACGAGTCAAATCAGCGATAGAACCTAAGTTCTTTTCCAATTTAGCACGCTGACGAGAGATTTGCAGGACTTCTCTCTTAGAAAGGTTTGAATAAGTACCATCGTTGGTCAACTTATCGATAGTAGCCATTTTCTTCACAGCCTTACGGATAGTCGGGAAGTTAGTCAACATACCACCCGGCCAACGCTCTATTACATAAGGCATATTTACAGAAGCAGCTTTCTCAGCTACTACTTGTTTAGCTTGTTTCTTAGTAGCAACAAACAGGACTTTCTTACCTGATTTTGCGATTTGTTTCAGTGCATCAGCAGCTTCATCTACTTTAGCAACTGTTTTATGGAGGTCAATGATATGGATACCATTGCGTTCCATGAAAATATAAGGAGCCATTGAGGGATTCCACTTTCTCTTAAGGTGTCCGAAGTGGCAACCGGCTTCCAATAATGTATCGAAATTAGTTCTAGACATTTTGTTATTCTTTAAATCGTTTACTTTCTTTTTTGTTTATCTCAACCAACCATCGGGTAGTCCGCTACCAAGTAGAGTCCCGCTGGTTTAGATACTAAACGCTTCTTAACCAGTTCCAAGTAAAACCGGATATTAACGTTTACTGAACTGGAATCTACGACGTGCTTTGGGCTGACCCGGCTTCTTACGTTCTACAGAACGAGAGTCACGTGTCATGAAGCCTTCTGAACGAAGAGCCGTTTTATCTTCAGGGTTGATTTTAACCAGCGCACGGGCGATAGCCAGACGCAAAGCCTGTGACTGTCCTGTAAAACCACCACCGTAAAGATTTACTTTGATATCATATTTTTTCAGCAGCCTCTAGCTTGTTCAAAGGCTGTTTTACTACATACTGAAGAATAGTTGATGGAAAGTACTGTGCAAGGTCTCTCTTGTTAATAGTAATCTTTCCTGTACCTTCGCTTACGAACACGCGTGCTACGGCGCGTTTACGTCTGCCTAATGCATTTACTACTTCCATTCTTTATTATTTAAGTGAGTTTATATCAATTGATTTCGGAGTCTGAGCTTCATGTTTATGTTCACTACCAGCGTAAACATACAAATTGCCCAGCAACTGTGCTCCCAGACGATTTTTAGGAAGCATACCCTTTACTACTCTCTTCAACAGTTTTTCTTCACCGTTAGGTTTCTTCATCAACTGGGCAGGAGTCATTTCACGCTGACCACCGGGATAACCTGTATAGCGCAAGTAAACCTTGTCGTTCCACTTGTTTCCGGTAAATTTCACTTTGTCTGCATTAATGATAATAACATTATCACCGCAGTCAGCATGAGGGGTAAAGTCTGGTTTGTACTTTCCTCTCAACAGTTTCGCAACTTTCGAACCGAGACGGCCTACGACCTGATCGGTTGCGTCGACAACAACCCATTCTTTATGAGCTGTTTCTTTGTTTGCAGAAATGGTCTTGTAACTTAAAGTATCCACTCTTAAATTCTTTTTTTTAAATGTTAACTACTAAAAAACAATTCTTCCCAGCGTTTCTAACCGTTCCCGGACAAAGAACTATTAACACGCTAAGAATTAATTCTTTATAAACTTTTGATAATAATCGGCTTGCAAAGGTACGGCTTTTCTTTGAACTGACAAACAAATTAAGATATTTTTTCCTCCTGCTTTTTTGCATACAAAAGGCTGATACAACCACATCTAGGCTTTGAATAACGGAGTAAAAACATAGGGAAGAAATTTTGATTCTTCCCTATACATATACAGTTATTCATATATTTTCAACGATTCCAGCCACTCTCCATCTCAGAGCAAGTACAAACAGCCACAGATGCCGCATTGTTTCCACTGGACTGACGAAGCTTTAAAAGTTCAGTTGCTGAGATCCGGACTACTTTTCCATCGGGACGACCATAACACAATGTCCCTTCGCGCCGTGCAGTTTCCTCTATCAACCGCTGTTCCGCTAGTTCTAAACCATAACGCAACTTCGCACTTAATTCCTTATATTCTTCTTCAGTTGACATAACTTCTGATTTTAGTAAAAAGTTCTTGATTATAGATATGGACCTCATCTCCCAAACGGAGGGCGTCCGCCACAATAACACGCGGTGTGCAGCTATTGTCCGCAAGCATCCAATAATCCACGCAAGGCATATAAATACGGAAAAAGTTTTCCAACCCCGAACGATAACGACGACGGATAATGGGAGCAGGCACATCATGCCCTCCATTGGCAACACGCTGTTTCACTCGCTCTATAGCCAATTCAGGCGAATTCAGCCAAAAATAAATAAGGCTGACACTATATCCTTGATTTTGTGCCTGCTGGATAAGATTGATATAAGAACGGGTGGACAATGTGGTTTCAACAGAAAAGCTGACTCCGGCCGACAGTAACTCTCCGATACGTTTCAGCATCAGTCGCCCGGCTTCGATAGCCACACTTGAGGGGTTAAAAGGAGAAAGTCCCTTAGCGATTTCATCGGCATTGACAAATTCGCGGCACTCTAAAATTTCGGGTAATACCGTATACGAAGCAGTCGTTTTACCAGCTCCATTACACCCCGCTATTATATAAAGTTTAGACATTAATCTCCTTTTCTATTTCTGTTATTGGCGACAAAGTTAACGATTATTTCCAATTTTTGTTCTCGAAAAGACATAAAAGTGATGAAGAATAGCACATTTTTTTGAAATTCTGTGCAAATTAAAAAGAGATTACAGGAATTTTACCGTATATTTAAGCAACCTGCAAAGAGGTAACAGTTACTCATTACATCATTTTATTGAAGAAAATTAGTACATAAGCATCTTTCATTTAAGTATCCAAACAAGTAATCATATAAATAGGACACATATCCCACCATATAGATAGGAATTGTTTCACTTTCAAAAAATGAAAGAGCCAGCCCCTCCCCAATGACTATCCTTTGTTTATAAACAAAGATTCAAACTTATCTGACCAAATCCTTTGGATAAACAGGAGGCATTTTCACTCGTTTCCAAGTTTCATAATACCAGGAATTGATTTCATTTCCATCCTTATCCGTTTTCACAAAAAACTTCAGCACCATGACATCTCCCCCCTTCATCTCAAATTCCAAAATGTTATCCACACCTACCAATTGTGGAAGATGCAAGTTTTTCTCCACATGCTCTGTATAAGCATTAGGAGCAGTCTGCCGATAGGTACCGGAACCAATAATAATAGCTCCATGATTAGGAATCATGGTCATATTGGTAAACTTGCCGTCATCAGACAAAATTTTAAAAGAATTACTTGGTTTCAACTCACCCGGTACCTGAGGAGTCCCTGATACATAAAAGCACATCTGCCAAATTCCTTTCAAGTTGACAGGGGTTACATCCGATTTTTCCTGTCCCACTACACGCGAAGTACCGATATAGCAAGAATGCTATCATCAGTAGGAATAATTTTTTCCGTTTCATAGTTGTATATATTTAGTTAACAAATTGCGTAATGTGGATATAACAAAATTAGAAATTATTTTTCAAACTTCCTGCTTTTTAAATAACTTTTTTTACAGTTAAACACAAAAAAAAAATCCTGCCCTATGTTATAGGGCAGGATTTTTTTGAATTATTATTTCCAACAATTAGAATTCAGCATTGCGCGGAGTACGTGGGAAAGGTATCACATCACGAATATTGGTCATACCGGTAACAAACAGCAACAACCGTTCAAAACCAAGTCCAAAACCAGAATGAGGACATGAACCAAACTTGCGGGTATCCAGATACCACCACATATCCTTCATCGGAATTCCCAGTTCCTGAATGCGGGTCATCAATTTGTCATAATCAGCCTCACGTTCAGAACCACCTATTATTTCGCCAATCTTCGGGAATAATACATCCATTGCACGCACCGTCTTGCCATCCTCATTCTGCTTCATATAGAATGCCTTGATTTCTTTCGGATAGTCTGTCAGGATTACAGGACGTTTAAAGTGCTCTTCCACCAAATAACGTTCATGTTCAGAGGCTAAGTCTACTCCCCAATATACCGGGAATTCAAATTTATGACCTTTTGCTACAGCTTCCTCCAGTATCTTGATACCTTCCGTATAAGGCAGACGGACAAATTCTTCCTTCAGCACGCCCTGCAAACGTTCTATCAATCCTTTATCGAACATATCGTTCAAGAACTTCACATCATCATAGCAGTTGTCAAGCGCCCACTGTACACAATATTTAATAAAGTCTTCGGCCAAATCCATATTATCAGTAATATCATTGAACGCAACCTCAGGTTCAATCATCCAAAACTCAGCCAAGTGACGCGGCGTATTAGAGTTCTCCGCACGGAATGTAGGTCCAAATGTATAAATAGCCCCCAAAGCAGTAGCAGCCAATTCACCTTCCAACTGTCCGGAAACCGTCAAACTGGCTTGTTTGCCAAAGAAATCATCATCATAAATAATCGCTCCGTTCTCATCCTTCTTCAAGTCGTAAAGGTTCTTCGTAGTCACTTGGAACATCTGTCCCGCACCTTCGCAGTCGGAAGCCGTGATAATCGGAGTATGAAAATAGAAGAAACCACGTTCATGGAAGAACTTATGGATAGCGATAGCCATGTTGTGGCGGATGCGGAATACAGCTCCAAATGTATTGGTACGGGGACGCAAATGAGCGATCTCACGAAGAAACTCCATCGTATGACCTTTCTTCTGTAACGGATAAGTATTATCACAAGTACCTAATACTTCGATTCCACGCGCTTGAACTTCGGCAGCCTGACCAGAGCCAATGGATTCGGTCAACTCACCGTTCACACTGATACATGCACCGGTGGTGATCTGCTTCAACATTTCTTCGTCAAAGTTTGCCAAATCAACAACAATCTGCACATTATTTATTGTAGAACCGTCATTCAGGGCGATAAAATTTACCTGTTTGCTACCGCGGCGGGTACGAACCCAACCTTTTACATTGACCATCGCACCAAAATCACGGCGCTTCAGCAAGTCAACAATCTTTGTTCTACTAATTTTTTCCATTGTTTTGTCTCTTTATTGTTTATTATTCAAATGAGCCCATGCGGAGCATGTTCACTTCTTGTTCCGTCAGGTAACGCCAGTCACCGCGGCGCAAACCTTTTTAGTCAGGCCAGCAAAATAAACGCGGTCCAGCTTGATCACCTTATATCCCAAGGATTCAAAAATACGACGCACAATACGGTGCTTTCCGGAATGGATTTCAATACCGACTTGTGACTTGTCTGTTTCCGATGCATAGCTGATGGCATCTGCATGGATCTCTCCATCATCAATCAATGTCACACCTGCTGCAATCTGGTCAAGATCTGCCTTGGTTACATTCTTATCACAATATACATGATAAATCTTCTTCTTCAAATACTTAGGATGAGTCAGCTTGGAAGCCAAATCACCATCGTTAGTTAACAGTAATACACCGGTAGTATTACGATCCAAACGCCCAACTGGATAAATGCGCTCCTTACAAGCACCTTTCACAAAATCCATTACAGTCTTACGTTCCTGAGGATCATCAGAAGTAGTCACACAATCCTTCGGTTTATTCAACAAAATATAAGTTTTGCGTTCAATACTTACCGGTTCGTCATGGAACTTCACTTCGTCAGTACGCTTGATCTTAGTACCTAATTCGGTTACCACTTCACCATTTACACTGACTACACCTGCTGTAATAAACTCATCAGCCTCACGACGGGAACATATACCTGCATTAGCCAAGAATTTGTTCAGACGAATCGGCTCATTTGGATCGGTCAATATATCTTTATATTCAATCTGTTTCTTCAGACTATACTTTGCATTCGGGTTATAATCAGCCGTACGGGGGGCGATAGGGACGATTGTATCCACCACCTTGATAACCGCCGGTACGAGGACGATAAGGACGGTCACCGCCTTGATTATAACCGCCGGTACGAGGACGCGGAGTGTAAGAACGCTGTTCACCCCCTTCACCGCTGTTAAAACGGGGACGCGGAGTATAAGGACGCTGCTCACCCCCTTCGCGATTATATCCTCCGGTGCGGGGACGCGGAGTATAAGGACGCTGCTCACTACCTTCGCGATTATAGTTTGTGCGGGGACGATATTGACGCTCACCACCTTCCTCACTATTATTAAAACGAGGGCGCGGAGTATACGGACGCTGCTCGCCACCTTCACGATTATAATTTGTACGAGGACGGTATGAACGTTGGTCTCCTCCATCCTCACTGTTAGGATTAAAGCGGGGACGTTGCGGACGGTCTCCGTTATTATAGCGATTATAGGAAGGACGGTCACCGTTGTTATAAGAAGAACGGTAGGGACGGTCTCCACCTTCGCGATTATAGCTGTTCGTACGAGGACGATAAGGACGCTGTTCGCCGTCGTTTGTTGTATCTGTTGTAATTATTGTCTCTGTTATAAGACTTATAACCACCATCACGGCTGACATTCTGGTTTTCTTCGTTTACAGGACAACCTTCTTGTCTGTTTTCATTTTCTGTACTCATGATTTCTCTTTAATTAAATTAATGTATAACGCCCTCTCGGGCTCTGTTTCTTTTTTACTTTAAATAAATAACGTTTTAAATGCCTGTATAGTTGTGCGGCGTAATCTCACGCAGCTCTTTTTTTATTTCTTCACCGACATTTAATGTCTCGATAAATTCTTTGATAGACGATTCGGTAATAGCCTGATTAGTACGTGTTAACGCTTTCAGTGCCTCATACGGGTGCGGATAAGCCTCCCGGCGAAGAATGGTTTGAATAGCTTCTGCCACTACACTCCAGCAGTTATCCAAATCCTCATAAATCTTATGTTCATTCAGCAGCAGCTTTACGCAATCCCTTCAATGAACTTTGAATGGCAATGATGATATGTCCGAAAGGTACACCTACATTGCGCAACACTGTAGAATCTGTCAAGTCACGCTGCAAGCGCGAAACCGGCAGTTTAGAAAGAAAGGTGCTCCAATATAGCATTGGCCATTCCCAAGTTTCCTTCCGCATTTTCAAAGTCGATAGGGTTCACTTTGTGCGGCATGGCACTCGAACCGACTTCACCCGCCTTGATTTTCTGCTTAAAATATTCCATAGAGATATACTGCCAGAAATCGCGGTTCATGTCAATCATTATGGTATTAATGCGTTTCATGGCATCAAAGATAGCTCCCAGATTGTCATAGTTTGAAATCTGAGTGGTATATTCCTCGCGTTCCAGACCGAGTTTCTCTGCCACAAACTTATTGCCGAATGCTTTCCAGTCATATTGCGGATATGCCACATGATGCGCATTATAATTACCTGTGGCTCCACCAAATTTAGCAGTAATGGGACAAGCCTTCAGCACAGCCAACTGACGGTTAAGGCGATAAACGAACACCATGATTTCCTTGCCCAAACGAGTGGGAGACGCAGGCTGTCCGTGAGTCTTTGCCAACATCGGGATATTCGCCCATTCTTCTGCGTAAGCAGTCAGCTGCGCAATCAGTTCTTCAATCTGCGGATAATATACTTGTTCCAGCGCTTCTTTGACAGACAAAGGCACTGACGTATTATTAATGTCCTGAGAAGTAAGGCCGAAGTGGATAAACTCCTTGTATTCTTCCATTCCGCCCAACTTGTCAAATTGTTCCTTAATGAAATATTCTACAGCTTTAACGTCGTGGTTTGTAACACTCTCTATTTCCTTAATGCGTCCGGCATCGGCTTCCGAGAAGTTTTGGTAGATAGCACGAAGCGATGCAAAACGTGCATGATCAAAGCTTGTCAGCTGCGGTAACGGTAGCTCACATAAAGTGATGAAATATTCTATTTCTACCTGCACACGGTACTTAATGAGTGCAAATTCAGAAAAATAAGAGGCCAAAGCTCCCGCTTTTCCTCTGTATCGACCGTCAATAGGTGATATTGCCGTGAGTAAATTGAGCTCCATAATGTATTTTAGATAATTATCAGATTGCAAAATTAATTCTTTTTATTGAGTTTAACCGCCTCAATCACTATAAAGTTTGCGAAAATCACATTTATTATTTCACAAATCCTTTCTTTGCCCACTTCATACTATTCCAACGCCGCACAAAAATGATGCCGCGAATGTTCTCGTCCAGCAAGAAAGCACACCACATACCGACCAGTCCCCACCCCCCAATAGAGCCCGAACAGATAGCCGCAGCCTACTGCTATGCTCCATTGTACAACTACCCCTACATAAAAAGGATAGTTCACATCTCCGGTTGCACGAAGGGCATTGGTGGCATAAATGTTAATGGCACGCCCCACTTCAAGTATCACATCGACAAAAAGGATGACAGTACCCAAACGGACAATCTCCGCATTGTCTGTCAACCAACTAAAGAGCGTGTGCCCCATCAAAGCCCAAATACAGGAAAGTACCAGCGATACTAAAATAGAAATACGCATTACATACTTGCCCAACAAATAGGCAGCTCTTATTTTCTTCTCCCCCACCAAATGCCCGATGCAGATAGCCCCGCCTTGTGCCATGGCTATCGCAAACAGATAGACAAACATCACCATATTAACCACGTATGTTCGCGTAGTAAGTGCTTCATTTCCAAGTATATTGATAAAATAAGTCAGTAACACCTGCGATAAGCTATAAGACATGTTCTCCCCCTGCCGACGGAAGACCGATTTTCAACAGATTCTTCAGTTCCACAAAGGGAAAAGGTCGGAAGTAGTCAATCGGGAACTTGGGTATATATTTACGAAACAGAATAATAAAAAGGATAATCATCGACACTCCTCTGGCAAAAGCCGTCGAAATAGCCGCTCCTTCCACCCCCAACGCCGGCATGCCGAACTTACCGAAGATTAAGGAGTAATTACCTATGATATTCAGGATATTCACCACCACAATGACCATCATAGGATAGACAGCCTTGTTAGCACTACGCAAAGACGCAGAAACCGTCAGTGAAAGTGCCTGAAAGAAGGCGAACGCCCCCACTATCTCCATATACCCCACTCCATAGACCATCAATTCAGGACGCAGTCCCATCAGTGTCAATAACAACGGCGCACCATAATGCAAAATAGCACTTACCACTAATCCGAGCACAAGATTGAGCAGAATAGCCACGCCTACCACCTGAACCACATTCTTCTGTTTCTTTGCCCCCAAATATTGCGAACAAAGTACAGAGGTACCCAGGTTTATCACCTCAAAGATAAGAAAGGCAAACATAATCAACTGGTTCACCACTCCGACGGCGGCAACTGCATTGTCTGAATACTGGCTCAGCATGATAGTGTCAACTGCCCCAGCATCATAATCAATAAAGTTTCTATAAAATAGGTACCGACCAGTTTAGACAAATTCCGGCGTACACTTCTCGGTTCTTGAATTACGTCCACTTGTTACCCTTGATTTTCGGGGTGCAAAGGTACGGACTTTTCACGATGTAACGGTTTGATTTATATCAAGAAATACGAACTTAAGATTTTTTTACAAGGAGATAAACAGGAATCTGATCTTTTCTTTTTATCTTTAGAACCAAATCTTAAATCAACATAATAACATGAAAAAAGGAATCCTTCTGTTATCTGCAATTCTAGCATTGGGCTCTCTGTCCTCATCCGCCCAAAAAAGAACAGCCACCATGACTGATGAAGAAATGTACCTTGATGCCATGCATCATAACATCACTACCGAAAAGATTTTCACGGTTATGTAAAGCAACTTTCAGACCCGGCCTTGGAGGGGGACGACTCGCAGGTTCGCCCGGAATGGCTAAAGCTGTAGATATCGTAAAAGGATATTTTAAAGAGTGGGAAACTAATACCTCGTGGTGAGAATGGTTCCTACATACAGCTATTCCCCCACCCTTGTGTGGAAATACAACCGGGAAGCACTATGGATATCCTATTTCCTGTCACCCAAGGCAAGAAAAAAACTGTATGGATCTCTAAGACATATCCTTGGGCAGATGGTTGGTTTGCCGGAGGAATGACCAGTAACGGAGAAGTGACAGCCGATGTGGTATACGCCGGATTTGGCGTTACAGCACCCGAATTAGCATATGATGATTACAAAGATATAGATGTAAAAGGCAAGATTGTGCTGGTGGAGGGAGAAACACCCAATATAAGCCGTAACCCCGATTCACTGACCATGTGGTACAAACATACTTTGCACCAAACCAAGCTGAACAATGCCGTAACCCATGGTGCGGCAGGCTTGTTATACAAATGGGTTCCCGGTCCAGAATGCCCCCTATAATCCGGGATTTGTCTATTGTCATGTTACAGACACTGTGGTTAATGATATTTTCAGGGGAACAGGCAAGACTTATAAAGAGACTATCCGGCAGATTTATAAGACTCAGAAGCCTGCCTCTTTCCATACCGGAAAGAGAGCCCCACATCAAAATGAATGCTACCTATAATCCCAATGCTACTGGAAAAAATATTTTGGGCATGATCAAAGGCAGTGATCCTATACTATGCAATGAATATGTAATCATTTCCGCCCATCTGAATACTTAGAATGATTCCTTTCCTTATTGAAGGAGCGAATGACAACAATTCTTCCTCCGCCGCCATGCTGGGAGTAGCCGAAGCACTGGCAAAATCAAAGATAAAACCGAAACGCAGCATCATCTTTATGAGTGTGGACGGCGAGGAAGCCGGACTCACCGGAAGTACCTTACTACACCAACCATCCCCTTGTGCCCCAAAACAAAAGTGGTAGCAATCCTGAATCTGGAACAAGTGGGTGTAGGTGAGATGCTAGGAGCGAATTATCACTATAAATACCCCGAACTGGCTGAGCTATCAGAGAAAGCCAATGATAGGTATGTACATCGACGTCTGTTCACTAGTGAGACTCATTTCCTGACCCGCCCTCGCACAGACGGTTGCAGTCTTTATGAAAGCCGGTTATCCATGTATAGACTTATGGGCCTTGGGAGGTGGTTATTACCATCATCCTAAAGATAATATCCGATCCATCAACCCCGATATCCTCCGAGCTGCAACCGAATGGTTATACTGGACTACAATTTTTATAGCAGACAAGTAACCGGATATAAGAAATCCCGGCGAGTCATCGCTCTGCCGGGATTTCTTTATCTAACCGATGTTGTGTATGTGTTGTCGTAGATGTGCTTGGTGTTGTGTTATTGTTGAGTCAGATATTCCTTATACATTTTTTCTATCTCCTTCATGGGAATATCCAATGTCTTCACTTGTCTGAAAAACTCAGGCAGGTCTTCATGCAGGAATGTATTTTTCCGTAAAGCAATAATCCGGTCTTTAGCCCCTGCTGATACAAAATAACCAATGCCGCGTTTATTGTAAATAATCTCTTGTCCCTGAAGGTAATCATACGTGCGGATACCGTATTTGCATTCACCTCCACTGTGGCGGCGTATTCTCTGACCGATGGAATACGCTCTTCTTCCATATATTGTCCTTGCAGGATTTCATCACATATCCGGTCAGCTATCTGCAAGTAAATGGATTTACTTTCTTTAAATTTCATAGCAAGCGGAATTTGGGTTTAATAACTTGTGAACGGGTAAAGAGCCGGTAACTCAGCCACCAGTTGAACATGGTGAATGCACTGAAGAACGCCACTCCTAAGGAAAGTAACTTGTTTAATGTCATCCACTGGAAATTAGCTTCCAGCCATTCGGCGAAACTACGCATACCGTCATTGCCTACCCATGATATGATATGTACTGACAAGACCGAACACAGAATAGAAATAAGCATCAATGTACCCAATGTCTTGAAAAAAGGTTTCTTATACCAATAATTTCCCCCTAGAATATACAATGAATGTGACCATAACAGAGAAAGCCCATCCGCACAGCTCACCCAACCAATTCTGGTACGGCATATTCATAGCATAGCCTGATCCCCTATATATCTGCTCACCATCTACCGAAGCCATAGAAAGAAGGTTATACAAAACAGATTGATGGAATGTTTCAGGCACATTAAATAAAGGAAGTAACAGATAACGGGTAATTTCCGCCAATGACGCCGCAACAAAGACAGCCACCGCCAGTCCTACCGTAACAATTAAGAACCGTGCCACAAATTTCTCTATCATGGTTGCCGGAAGCATCAGAAAAGCGATGCGTTTTTCTTTTGGTAATCATGTTCTCCATAATGTTGGCAGCATAGACAATGCCGAAAATACCGATGATAAGAACAAACGCCCCCAGCACATTAGAACAGTAATGCTGAAAAGCCACCTGAGGATCACTATACGACGACGCCTGTTTCGACATTGTGAACACCATCACCAATAAAAAATCCGGCATAAATCCCGATCAGACGATAAAGATTTGTTTTCCAATTTTCCATAATTTCGCGTTTCATGACCATTGCAATACGCGAAAAGCTTTAAAGAATTTATTCGTATCCATAGTGTTTGTGTATGTTACTTGTTAAACATTGACTGCATTTTTTCTCTCTCTGACAGCATAGCGTTAAACAGTACTTCCAGATTCAAATTCGTCTCCTCATTATGCGTGTTTGGGAAGATGACACTGTTTCCCTGGACGGACGGCTGGACATAGAGTGCTGTGTCTGTCGGTTCATTCATGCCTTGCTCTGCAAAATAGACTTTGTCACAGATGGTCTTTACCGATGCATTCAACAATACGAGGGTACCGTCAATAATAACCACATGATCCAGCAGGCTGTCAATATCTCTCACCTGGTGCGTAGAGATGATGACTGATTTTTTCATCGGTCATGCCAGAAGCGATTACTTTACGAAACTGACTTTTTAGAAGGAATATCCAATCCATTACTGGGCTCGTCCATTACCAACAAAGAGGTATTGGTAGCTAATGCAAAGCACATAAATGCTTTCTTCTTCTGTCCCATCGAAAGCTCGCCCTAAATGAATATCTTCATTCATATCAAAATCACGAAGGCAAGTGCTCAAAAGTTCATTGCTGAAATTCGGATAAAACGGAGTATTCAGCTTCAAGTATTGTTTCAAACTGACTGATGGCAAAAAACAAATTCTTCAGGCACTAGAAACATGTCCTGCAAAGTCAAGGGATAGCGCATGGAAACATCCACCCCTTTGTAAAGCACCCGTCCGGCCTGAGGACGAAGCAAACCTGTCATTAAATAAAGCAAAAGTAGATTTACCTGTACCGTTCTTCCCTAAAAAGGCCGTAAACTGAACCTTTGTCCAATGCTCAACGAGAAGTCATCAAAGACTTTCTGTTTTCTCGTTCCATAACTGAAAGACAAGTTCTTTACTTCAATCATCATTGTGTTTATGGTTTTTATTAGTTATTTAGTGTATTAGTTGATTAGTACACTGTAAATGTATATAGTTTATTTGAATAAACAAGAAGAATGACTCATCTTTAATATTCATTAACCGTTAAACAAATTAAGCGGGCAGCAACTAAGTACTGTCCGCTCAACCCAAATGATAAATGAAAAAAAAGAAGTACTATTTAATTCCTCCTAGTGCCTTAGTAGCAGTTTCGTTCTCAGGATCAATTTCCAATATTTTATTCAATACTGTTTTGACTGGTTATAATCCTCTTTTTACAAAATAATAATACCCCAAATAGCTGTTACATTCTACCAATACTGATTTAGTAGCATCAGGCTTCTGTTCCAGAATACTCAGTGCAGCCTCATAATACGGCTTTGCCAGTCCCTGAGTGGTTTCAGGATCACGCAAAGAATTAACACGGGCACGCCAAAAATTTCCCAAATAGTTATCAGGAACTTTAACAGCCACCTGTGCAAAAAATAGTATCGGCTTCAGCCAAATATGTCGGTTGTTTATCCTGATAAGCCGAATCGGTAGCAGCATAATAGTTCAAACGACCATATAAAAAAGAGATCACTAATATCCGGGGGAGCTTTTCATTTCATCCAGATAATTTTATAAGCTTCTATCGCTTTCCTAGGAAAATCACGTTCCTTCTCGTACACATCAGAGATATCTTTATAAATTTCCGTATGGGACTTATCCATAGACAATGCTTTTGTTAAATTGTACCACTCTTCTTCGTATTGCTTGTCCGCTTCCAGTAAACGAGGCGAAATAAACATAGTCCAAGTATACATAATCCGGATTACCGGGATTAGCTGAAAGCAGCAGCTTCCAATCCTGTCTTATAGTCTTTTAATTCAAATAATCATACATTGCCAGACGTTTCAGCACATGATTTTCTGGTGCAAGTTCCAAACCTTTCTTCACCATATCCAAAGACTGTGCATAATCTTTATTCAGATATAACAGCATGGCATATAGTCCTGCTCAGTGGGAGTACCTACTTTCAGATAATTTTCGTATGCTTCTTTTGCCTTTACCATATTGCCCCATAGTATAATATACATCCGCCAATTCCCCACTGATGCGTTATCCTCCGGAGTTTTGGACTGTAAGCGCATCAACATATCCAATGACAGTTGAGGGTCTACGCCTTTATATACCTGTGCATATTTAAAATAAGCTTCACTACAGTCCTCATCCAAATAAATAGCCTGATTGTAATCGCTGCTAGCTTTATTCACATCATTCAAATTCAATGCTATATCACCACTCAGTAGATAAGCCACAGCACATTTTTACTGTTTATATCTTTAGCGCGTTGCGCATATTCGGCAGCTTCTGCCGTTTTCCCTATGATCTAGATAAGCCCGGCCTATCTCTACCAACAAAAGGCATTCTTCTTATTCTTACCTTTCAATAATTCATCAAAAGCCTCAGAAGCTTTTGCTGGATCCTCCTTTATCATCGTGGCAGCCTGCTTCACCTGTAGCGACCATTCACTACCCGGCGATTTCTGTCCCCACATGGTTACAGCCAGGCACAAGCTCATCACGATTAATACTAATTTCTTCATGGTTCTTCTTTTTGTTCATTTATATTCCTCTTTTACATCTACAATCCGCACAGGAGCTGTTGCAGGCACCAATCCTGACTTCAGAATGATACGTTGCCCCGGAAGTCTGTCAGAAAATGAAGTCAGACCACTAGGCAAAGCCACTTTTTAGGATCATTAAGTAAAATGTACACACTGCGGGTTAATGGATACTGATTTAAAGCCAGATAAGCTTGATAAGGCCTGAAACTATTTTCCACTGTAGCCGAATCCGCACGACTGACAGCCATTATCCGAATGGCGTCATTAAAAGAGAGTCGCGTACTATCCGCAGGATTACCTATCCAGTTGACACCGATAACCCCTAAAAGCTGCGGGGGTTTTAGCCACATACGAAATCACCTCCGGATTTGTTTTTGTGCCTGCAAATCTTCCGATAGAGGCTTACCACCGCAGATCGAGTCGAGTACATAATGTACAGTACTCGAATTGGGATTATCAAATACCAGTTGAAGCGCACCTAGACGGGGAATCAGGATTCAACTGTTTCCAGTCAGTAATTTTCCCCGTCAGTATCTCCTTAAATTGTTCAACTGTAATTAATGAATCTGCATTTTGCTTGTTTACTATCAAAGCTAAACCATCCGTTGCCATCTTTACAGATACAGGAAAGAATTTCTTGTCATTGAAAAAAATGCCATTTCCTGTCGAGTCAGTTGCCTCGTGGTTATAGCCAAACGTACACTGTCCGCCAACAAAAGTTTCATGGCTTTCACTTCACTGCAATAAACTGGATGCACGGTAGCATCCGGCGTTAATGCATGGAATACCTGCAATTCTTCTTCCGCAATGGGACGGAATGTCTCGTCCACAGCTATCGCCATCGTAATTGTGCCCGAAGTCAACGTATCGTCTTCCCCTGGTTTGGGTTTGTTGCCACAGCCCGAAAACAACAGCAGCAAAACAACCGACAATGCAATATACAGCTTCATCATATAAAGATATTATTGTAGCTTAAAAGTTATAGAACGGTATAGTACACGGGAACATTACGTCCGTTCTGTTTTCCCGGAATCCCACTTCGGCAATGACTGGATTACACGGATTGCTTCCTTGTCACAGTACGGGTCCAATGAACGCATCACCTTTACATCCTTCACATCTCCTGTAGCCGAAACTACAAAACGGACAAACACTTTACCCTGTATTCCATTTTCTTGCGCAATGGTAGGATAACGCAGATTCTTTTGCTATAAAAGACAGCAATTCTCTATCACCACCTGGAAACTGAGGCATCTGTTCTACCATAGTATATGGTTTTTCTTCTGCTTCGGGAGCTTTAGTTATCACTTCTTTTCAGTTCAGCAATATCCTTACCGTTCAATTCGTCATTACCTTTCACATCGGCAATGGAGATAGCTACCTTAGTCTGAGTCAATTCTTCCTGACTCTTTATCTCTTCATCATCACGCACTTCCTCATCTTTTTTTGATAACAGGAGCCGTAAATTTGATAGAGCTTTTCAGAGCGGGAGGGGGAGCCACCGGTTCCACTTTCTTGAACTCTTCCCTGTTTTACTTCAGGTTCTTCCAGTTGTGACAATGTAGCTCACCTTCCGTCATTAATCTTTCTGCTTCGAGTAGCCAGTTTTACCAATGTCGGTATGCTGAATCCTACGGCAGCAATTATCACTACAATCACCATCGCCCACGTGTGACGTTTCGGTGAATTGGCCCGCATCTTATAGGCACCGCATGCCTTATTCTTACCTTTGAATACCAGTTTCACACCATTCGGGTGAGGTCAAATCTATTTTTTTTTCCATTTTCTTTTCCTCCTTTTTTAAAAAGTGTTACTATTCCACGATATCTCTACTCAGATCACCTTTCGTATCATAATTCCTTGATCAAGAACTGATCCGCATCAACGATATCTGTTATCACATACTTACCTATATTGCATATTTGCATTTCATCCAGAGCATCAATCAGATTTTTATATGAAGAATCATCCGTCGCCTTTATGATGACAGTCGGCGTATCCTTTCCGCTTTTTATTTCAAGAAAGTTTCTTCGTGTAATCTTCCTCTGATATCTTTAAATCAGCTTTTCTGTTTTTTCAGTTCGTTTACCTCACGAACTGCCACCGAGTTCTTTTAAGAAGAATGGAACGCAGACCATCCGCATTATACGAAGTTTCCTTCAGCGAAGTATAGTCTTTATAGTTAGGTTCTCCTTCATAGTAATACAATTTATCTCCTCCTGCCAGCAGCAAAGTTATTGCCTGTGAAGCCTTCACCTTTACTCTGTTGTTCTTCAGTGATATTCTTGTCATTGCTCGGCATACTTATTTCCATCGTCTGAGGTTTGCTCAACGTGGTACATAGCATAAAAAAGTAATCAGCAACATATTCATATCCACCATAGGTGTAAAATCTACGCGGACAGTCATTTTTTCTTTGCTTGATCCTTTTCCTTTTTTGCCGCTTTCTTGTACTTCAGCACTCATAATTATTCAGTTTTATTTATCAAAGTAGTCTTCGTCAGAGAAGTAAATCAGGATTGTACCGATTCTCTCTGAGATCCTGAAGTGAGCTCATTACATTTTTAATCACAGCGTAGGGAGTTGACGCATCAGCTTTGATAGCAATGCGTAAATCAGATTCACCTGACGAGCATACGTACCCACGATTTAAACTGATTATCTGTGCTGTCACAGGAATACCTTCATTTTTCAACAGTTTATCCTGCTGTTCAGTAGGTAAATCCAAAAAATTTCTGCATGCTTCTCATCGGAACACCAAACGTAGAAGCTGTCACAAATTTCTTTTCCTGCTCAGGAGTAAAGTCAACTCCGTACTCCTCACCCATCTTTCTCCAATACAGCCTTCATATCGGGCTGTTTTTGTCGAGGCTCATAAATATTTTCCCTTGCGGATCCACCAAAAATCTGAAGGATATTCGTTTCCGGAATCTTGATTTCTGAAACGGAGGCCGGAGTAAACACCTGCACCGGATTCCTTCTTCACAAATGTTGAAGTCAACATAAAAGAAGGTAAGCAACAATACAGTAACGTCACTCATAGCTGTCATATCTATGAACGTACTTTTCTTTTTTAATCTTTGCTCTACCCATAGTAGTTCATTTTAAAGGGGTGGCACGATTATTTATGAGAAGCCGCAAAGGTCTGTACAATAGAGAAACCTACTTCATCGAGGCTGTAAGTCAATTTATCAATCTTATTAGTGTAGTAGTTATAAGCAATAACCGCCAATGCACCTGTCAAGATACCAAATGCTGTATTGATCAACGCTTCGGAAATACCTTGCGATAATGCCATTGAGTCTGTACCACCACCAGCAGACAAAGCTGCAAATGAACGAATCATACCAGGATTACCGTACCAAGCAATCCCATCAGGGTACCCAGTGTAGTAATAGTACCGATAATTGGTAAATTCTGCTCCATCATAGGAAGTTCCAGTGCAGTAGCTTCTTCCAATTTTTTTGAATGGCCAAGACTTTCTGGTCTTTGGATAGAAGTCTCATCGTTTTCAACTTCAGCATACTTTTTCAAAGTAGAGGTAACAACATTAGCGACAGAGCCACCTTTTGTTTATCGCAAAGTTCCTGTGCTTTTCTTCATATCTCCGGTAGCCAAAGCCGATTTGATATTAGCGACAAATTTCACCAGCGAGCCTTTACCAAAAGCCGAACGGATAGCAAAATAACGTTCAATACTCAATGCTATGACAGTGAGCAACAAGGTTTGAATAATAGGAACCACAATACCCCTTTATAAATAGTTCCCAGGAAATTACCCGGCAACGGATGATTATTAGGGTCATTGTTCATAAAATTAGCTGGATTTCCCAGTAAAAAGTTATATATACAAATTGCAATGATAAAGCAGCATATAATTACCCAACCTGCATTTTTAATACCTACAATCTTATTAGTAGTTTTATTTTGAATAGCTTCCATGATATGTTTTAATTAATCGTTATAGTTTAAAAAAAGATAATTGAGACCAACCCCGACACTCTGCAGGGCGTCGGAGGAGGTTAAACAACTAAATTTATAACGATTAATTAAATCAAGATGCGTCTCAGCGTGAACACAAAATAATGACATGCCGGAGACACACAATGAATGGGATTAGACGGAAAGATTTTGGCGCGGTCAATAGCCAATAATTCCTCCCGTAGTGAAAAACGTCCTATGAGAATTTTTAAGAAGTTCTGTTGAAGTTCCTCTGCTCTACGGATACGAAGATCGTCAGGCACTAATTTAGTTAATACCTGCTGTTGTCCTGTCAGCAAAGAAGTAGTGAAAGACATGGTTTCCAATGTACCATGGTCAGACGGCGTATTCTCTTGAGATTCCGTAGTAGCATACCTGTCAATGGCGGAAGATACAACATCCGCATCGACTCCCTGATAGTTCAGCATTACAAGCAGGGCGATTAATCCTATTTTGACAATAAGCTTCATTGACTACTGATTTCGCAAGATTCTCGGTTTATATTATTGAAACAATTCTATTATTGTTTTATTTGTTCACACAGACCTAAAAAATTACTCAAGTGTTTTTATACTGAAGTTTTATTTTATAAGTTTTCTCTCATGAATTATTCAAAATTCACGTAGCAAATATAGTAAATATATTCGATAATCATAAAAAAGATTACGAAATAAATTTCCTTTTTAACTCCTTTTCTAATTCCAAATTATAATGCTCATTCTTTAGTTAAATATGCTCAATGATAGAATCATTGCAAAGCCTATTAATAGGGTATTTATGCTCCAAAATTTCACCTGTTTTATTATCATAAGTATATATTATATATACACGTATAATCCTCTTTCGATACAGAAGAAGAAGATGTAGACAAACTGATAGCTTGCATAAAGGCGCTATAATCATCTTCCGTTTCTCTGTTAGGCGGGCCTTCAGACCTGCCTGTTCTATTTCCCCGCCTTTTTTCCAAGGCATGAGTGTCCGGAGCCACACGTGGATACAAAAAAAAAGCCTCCGGAACTTCTTCAAGTCCGGAGGCTTCAATCAAAAACGGCAGCTACCTACTCCCCACTGTGACGCAGTACCATCGGCGTGACAAGGCTTAACTTCTCTGTTCGGAATGGGAAGAGGTGGAACCCTTGTGCTATAGCCACCTGAATAAGGGCGACATATCGACAAGCCATCAGCGTTATCTTATCCTGTAGTAATAACCGAACGTATACACCATCCCAAATATAAGGAAAGTGGACGGGCAATTAGTAATGCTCGGCTTTGATGTCTCCATCTTTACACCTGCATCCTATCAACGTCGTAGTCTACAACGACCCTCAGAAATCTAATCTTGTGGCCGGCTTCGTACTTAGATGCTTTCAGCACTTATCCGATCCAGACTTAGATACCCGGCAATGCACCTGGCGGCACAATACCGGTAAACCAGAGGTCTGTCCAACACGGTCCTCTCGTACTAGTGTCAGAGCCACGCAAATTTCATACGCCTACGATAGATAGAGACCGAACTGTCTCACGACGTTCTGAACCCAGCTCGCGTGCCACTTTAATGGGCGAACAGCCCAACCCTTGGGACCTTCTCCAGCCCCAGGATGTGACGAGCCGACATCGAGGTGCCAAACCACTCCGTCGATATGAGCTCTTGGGAGGGATCAGCCTGTTATCCCCGGAGTACCTTTTATCCTTTGAGCGATGTCCCTTCCATACGGAAACACCGGATCACTATGCTCTAGTTTCCTACCTGATCGACTTGTCAGTCTCCCAGTCAAGCGCCCTTATGCCATTACACTCTAACGGCGGTTACCAATCGCCGTGAGGGCACCTTTAGAAGCCTCCGTTACGCTTTTGGAGGCGACCACCCCAGTCAAACTACCCACCAATCAGTGTCCCCATATACACGGGTTAGAATCCAAACAAATGAAGGGTCGTATTTCAACAGCGGCTCCAAGGATACTGGCGTACCCCCTTCAAAGCCTCCGACCTATCCTACACATCACGTGCCCAGATTCAATGATAAGCTATAGTAAAGGTTCACGGGGTCTTTTCGTCCCATCGCGGGTAATCGGCATCTTCACCGATACTACAATTTCACTGAGCTCACGGTTGAGACAGCGTCCAGATCATTACACCATTCGTGCAGGTCGGAACTTACCCGACAAGGAATTTCGCTACCTTAGGACCGTTATAGTTACGGCCGCCGTTTACTGGGGCTTCAATTCAACGCTTCTCTCAACGATGACGTCTCCTCTTAACCTTCCAGCACCGGGCAGGTGTCAGGCTGTATACAGGATCTTTCGATTTAGCACAGCCCTGTGTTTTTGTTAAACAGTTGCCTGGACCTATTCTCTGCGCCCTCCCGTCACCGGGTAGGGACCCTTTATCCCGAAGTTACAGGGTCAGTTTGCCTAGTTCCTTAACCGTGAATCACTCAAGCGCCTTAGAATATTCATCCCGACTACGTGTGTCCGTTTACGGTACGGGTACCTACAGGATTTAGTTTAGCGGATTTTCTTGGCAGCATGATTACATGCACTATTGCCTTGTCCCGAGGGACGCGGCATACTATCAGGTTCGATTCTCATGGTGGATTTGCCTGCCAAGATCAACATCTACACCCTTCAACCATCTATTCCGTCAGATGGCGGCATTGTCACTACTGCGTCTCCACATCACTCCTGGAGGTAGTAACGGAATATTAACCGTTTCTGCCATCGGCATCGCCCTTCGGCTGAGCCTTAGGACCCGACTTACCCTGATCCGATTAGCGTTGATCAGGAAACCTTAGTCTTTCGGCGAGGGGTTTCCCGCCCCTTTATCGTTACTTATACCTACATTTGCTTTTCCAGACGCTCCAGAATACCTCGCGGTACGCCTTCGACGCTGACTGGAATGCTCCCCTACCGATCATTTCAATGATCCCACTGCTTCGGTAGACAACTTAATACCCGATTATTATCCACGCCAGACTCCTCGACTAGTGAGCTGTTACGCACTCTTTAAATGAATGGCTGCTTCCAAGCCAACATCCTAGCTGTCTTAGCAGTCAGACTTCGTTAGTTTAACTTAGCTGTCATTTCGGGACCTTAGCAGGTGGTCCGGATTCTTCTCCTCTCGGGCACGGACCTTAGCACCCATGCCCTCACTCCTGAGGTAAAACTGATGCGCATTCGGAGTTTGTCAAGACTTGATAGGCGGTGAAGCCCTCGCATCTTATCAGTCGCTCTACCTCACATCAGTAACCCACAAGGCTGCACCTAAATGCATTTCGGGGAGTACGAGCTATCTCCAAGTTTGATTAGCCTTTCACCCCTACCCTCAGCTCATCCAGAAGCTTTTCAACGCTTATTGGTGCGGTCCTCCAGCTGGTGTTACCCAGCCTTCAACCTGGCCAAGGGTAGATCACTTGGTTTCGCGTCTGCCACTGCCGACTATACGCCCTCTTCAGACTCGCTTTCGCTTCGGATACGTGTGTCGTCACACTTAACCTTGCCGGCAAAGGCAACTCGTAGGTTCATTATGCAAAAGGCACGCCGTCACTGCTTTAAGCAGCTCCGACCGCTTGTAGGCGCACGGTTTCAGGAACTATTTCACTCTTCTGTTCGAAGTGCTTTTCACCTTTCCCTCACGGTACTGGTTCGCTATCGGTCTCTCGGGAGTATTTAGCCTTACCGGATGGTCCCGGCAGATTCACGCAGAATTCCTCGTGCTCCGCGCTACTCAGGATACTACTATGCTTCGACAACATACGAATACGCAACTGTCATGCTCTATGGTCTTTCTTTCCAGAAAGTTCTTCTCCGATGTCTTCATGCAACGACGTAGTCCTACAACCCCGATCATGCCGTAACATGAACGGTTTGGGCTATTCCCCGTTCGCTCGCCACTACTGGGGGAATCATTGTTATTTTCTTTTCCTGCAGGTACTAAGATGTTTCAGTTCCCTGCGTTAGCTCCTGAAATGATCAGGTGGCGTGTCTTCAACACGCCGGGTTGTCCCATTCGGAAATCCCCGGATCAAAGGTTATTTGCACCTCCCCGGAGCTTATCGCAGCTTATCACGTCCTTCATCGCCTCCGAGAGCCAAGGCATCCGCCATGCGCCCTTGTTTACTTTCCTTATTCATTCGCCCACACTTGCGTGTCAGCGGGATGATATATACTTTCAGCTCTTTACTACTAAAATTACTGTTTGCTTGTACAATATGTCATAGATCGGTCATCTTCGTATCTTACGTCTCTGATGGAGTGGAGAATAACGGATTCGAACCGTTGACCCTCTGCGTGCAAGGCAGATGCTCTAGCCAGCTGAGCTAATCCCCCGAATCTCAAGATTCGTAGTCCCAGGCAGAGTTGAACTGCCGACCTCTACATTATCAGTGTAGCGCTCTAACCAACTGAGCTATAGGACTAAGTTCAACCTAGTCTGTTTCATTAGACCCGGCTTCTTACTTTCTCTCTTCCGTCTTAATACGGAATCATATCTTGAATAAACAACAACAGCAGTACAAAAACAAAAACCTTTACTTTGGATCCTCTCCAGAAAGGAGGTGTTCCAGCCGCACCTTCCGGTACGGCTACCTTGTTACGACTTAGCCCCAGTCACCAGTTTTACCCTAGGGCGATCCTCGCGGTTACGCACTTCAGGTACCCCCGGCTCCCATGGCTTGACGGGCGGTGTGTACAAGGCCCGGAACGTATTCACCGCGCCGTGGCTGATGCGCGATTACTAGCGAATCCAGCTTCGTGGAGTCGGGTTGCAGACTCCAGTCCGAACTGAGAGGGGGTTTTAGGGATTGGCATCCACTCGCGTGGTAGCGGCCCTCTGTACCCCCCCATTGTAACACGTGTAGCCCCGGACGTAAGGGCCGTGCTGATTTGACGTCATCCCCACCTTCCTCACATCTTACGATGGCAGTCTTGTCAGAGTCCTCAGCATCACCTGTTAGTAACTGACAACAAGGGTTGCGCTCGTTATGGCACTTAAGCCGACACCTCACGGCACGAGCTGACGACAACCATGCAGCACCTTCACAGATGCTATTGCTAGCTGAACCGTTTCCGGATCATTCGAGTGCAATTTAAGCCCGGGTAAGGTTCCTCGCGTATCATCGAATTAAACCACATGTTCCTCCGCTTGTGCGGGCCCCCGTCAATTCCTTTGAGTTTCACCGTTGCCGGCGTACTCCCCAGGTGGAATACTTAACGCTTTCGCTTGGCCGCTTGCCGTATATCGCAAACAGCGAGTATTCATCGTTTACCGTGTGGACTACCAGGGTATCTAATCCTGTTTGATACCCACACTTTCGAGCCTCAATGTCAGTTGCAGCTTAGCAGGCTGCCTTCGCAATCGGAGTTCTTCGTGATATCTAAGCATTTCACCGCTACACCACGAATTCCGCCTGCCTCAACTGCACTCAAGATATCCAGTATCAACTGCAATTTTACGGTTGAGCCGCAAACTTTCACAACTGACTTAAACATCCATCTACGCTCCCTTTAAACCCAATAAATCCGGATAACGCTCGGATCCTCCGTATTACCGCGGCTGCTGGCACGGAGTTAGCCGATCCTTATTCATAAAGTACATGCAAACGGGTATCCATACCCGACTTTATTCCTTTATAAAAGAAGTTTACAACCCATAGGGCAGTCATCCTTCACGCTACTTGGCTGGTTCAGGCTCTCGCCCATTGACCAATATTCCTCACTGCTGCCTCCCCGCAGGAGTTTGGACCGTGTCTCAGTTCCAATGTGGGGGACCTTCCTCTCAGAACCCCTATCCATCGAAGACTAGGTGGGCCGTTACCCCGCCTACTATCTAATGGAACGCATCCCCATCGTCTACCGGAAAATACCTTTAATCATGCGGACATGTGGAACTCATGATGCCATCCTGATTAATCTTCCTTTCAGAAGGCTGGCCAAGAGTAGACGGCAGGTTGGATACGTGTTACTCACCCGTGCGCCGGTCGCCATCAGCCTTAGCAAGCTAAGACCATGCTGCCCTCGACTTGCATGTGTTAAGCCTGTAGCTAGCGTTCATCCTGAGCCAGGATCAAACTCTTCACATTGTAAAATACCGGACAGGTTACGAAACACAAACCATAGAGCTCTCAAAAGTGCTGACTCCGCAAACACTGGGGAAAAACTGTAGGAGAAAAAAATGCCGAGAAGAAAAAAAAATCATTTTCTTACATCTCGACGGTTGTTCGGAAACACCATCAATTTCAAGAACCAATACTTACACCCAGACAAAAGCAAAAACATCTACTTTATCCATCAAGCTACACATATTCCAATCCACAAATAAAAAGACAACCTGTTCTATTTAAAGAAGAAAAAGTTTTCAGTAGATTTGCACTATATAAAGATATACAATGAAGAAAATAATTATCGCCATCGATTCATTCAAAGGCTGTCTAACTTCAGCAGAAGCAGGAAAAGCTGCCGAAAAAGGTATCAAAAGCATAAATCCTTCCTGCCACACTTCAGTTATTCCCATCGCTGATGGCGGTGAAGGTTTACTGGACGTACTCATCAGAGCCACTAAAGGGAAATATATAACCTTATCGGCACATGGACCGCTAATGAAAATGGCAAAAACACATTACGGTCTGTCCGGCAATGGCAGAACAGCTATTATAGAAATGGCTGCCATCAGCGGACTACCTCTCGTACCTATTGAACAAAGAAATCCTATGCTGACAACAACCTTTGGTACAGGAGAATTGATAAAAGACGCATTAAACAAAGGATGCAGAAATTTTATAATCGGTATTGGCGGAAGCGCGACTAATGACGCAGGATTAGGAATGCTACAGGCACTAGGTTTCCGCTTTCTAGACAAATCAGGGCATACCTTAGGTACAGGAGGCCAAATAATGGAAGCCGTGGCAAACATAGACACATCCGGTATTCACCCCGCACTAAGAGAAACACACTTCATGGTAGCATGTGATGTAGCCAACCCTTTCTACGGCCCTGACGGAGCGGCATATAT
>VOFJ01001123.1_pt1 | contig 93399 bp, 126 predicted proteins | sample 5384081 | NCBI WGS metagenome assembly VOFJ01 (sample SAMN12384729, study PRJNA508395) | human gut metagenome | isolation source: healthy gut I | host: Homo sapiens | reverse complement strand
GCAGAGCCAGACGAACCGAGAGGTCGCCTGGCTCTGCTCCTATCTCTGCAATCTATATGGTCGGCGGAGTCTTCGTTTTGGTCTGTCCGCTCGACGCGGAAGAATAAAAAAGAGGCTACTGCACAGGATTGTTCCTGCGCGGTAGCCTCTTTGTGTTTTTTCATAGCCATAACGGATTTCGTTATAATCTACCAAAATCCAGCGAGATTCTAAAATCGTTGTTAGAATCTACCGTAAAGGAGCATGGCTATGATTAGGATTTTACTGTCCACCCGGCTTGGCGAGCGGAGGTGGTCACAAGCTGACCTTGCAAGGGCAACAGGCATTCGACCTTCGACGATCAATGACCTGTACCACGAGATCGCTGAAAGGGTCAACCTGGAGCATCTCGACCTCATTTGTGAGGCGCTGGGGTGCGAGCTGTCAGATCTGATGATCCGAGAGGAAAATAAGGAGACCAGAGTCAAGACGCGCACCGGCGCGGATATACATAGCAAGCGTTAAGCCTGCTCCGAGGCCTCGGGCGTTCATTCGCCCGGGGCCTTTTCTTATATCTCCTCGCCGTCCTGTGTGACAAAACGGATTTCGACTGTGCAGCCGAGCGCAGCCGCCAACTCCGTGATGTCTTTTTCCGTAAAGTTCCCGCGCGTCATTTTGTTGGACAGGTTTTGCCGCGTCTGTCCTGACGCCTCAGCCAGATCGCCCATCGTTATTTTCTGCCTTTTCATGATCAGGCGAATCTTTTCGGCAACAGAGAGTCCCATACTCTCACCTCCTCACTCGTACTATACACTAAAATGTGTCGCTTGTCAAAAACTTTTTTACGATTTCCACGAAAAAATGTAAAATAACCGTTGACAAGTGACACGAATTAGTGTAATATAGTTCTTGTAAGGGAGAGGGACAAACCTCTCCGGAAAGGAGGACAGGCCGATGGACAAAGCAAAAAAAGAAGCCCTGCAAGAGCTTCTGAGGTTGCTGGCTGATAATCCCGATTTAGCCGACCGGATTACAATCACCATCAAACCTAACAGCAAGCCCCAGCAGGGCGAACGCCAAGAGACCTAACCCCGGCGCGAGGGGGAGCGGGAAAGCTCCCCTCCCCCTCAGTATAAAAGCACCGAGTGTGAAAATACAAGGAGGAACGCAAGATGAAGATCAATATCACCGATGAAATCAGGCAGGAGATTTTGGATATGCTCAACAGAGATACTGCAAAGGAATACTTTGAAAAACTCCGCGACACGGAGAAGAACCCCACTCGCGGACAGGTTTACGCATACCGGAGCTGGGAGCAGAGCACGGAAGACCGAGCCGATATGTTTGAGGTCAGAGCGCTTCCATGGGGCAGTCAGATTAAGGACGGCGTGATGAAAGAATTCGTTGCTGCATTAACCGCAGCTGATATTGACGAGATTATCGTCACAGATCAGTCCACCGCGCTCATGGAAAGTGTCCACGCCTTGGTAGCCGAGGGCGCGTATCTGGAGGGCGTCGGAACTGTTACCCGCGATCCACTGCACGATCCATCAGGCCGCCGCGAGGTCAAAGGGCTGGTATTCAGATTTTGAGAAAGGAGCGCCGACAATGAAAAAGCTGATTTGTTCTACTTTCCGCGAAGGTTACGGCATCGACCAGATCCGCAGAACGATGACGGCCGGCGAGCTGATTAACTTCCTCGCCCAGTACGATGAAGATACGCCGGTCTATCTGAGTTTTGACAACGGCTACACCTACGGCGGCATTACCGAGGGCCGCTTTGAAGAAGACTATGGGGAGGAGGACTAACCATGAACAAGATCCGCCGCAAAAATTTGCAAAGCATCATCGACCAGCTGGAGGAGCTGAAGGGCAGTCTCGAAGATCTCCAGGCCGAGGAGGAAGAGTACCGCGACAATATCCCTGAGAATATGCAGGAGAGCGAACGCTATGAAAAGGCAGACGAGGCCTGCGACAACCTCTCCGAAGCCGTAGATAACCTGGAGGAAGTCATCAGCAGCATCGAAGCTGCCATTGAGTGAAAGGAACGAGTATGGACGATAAAATCATCATCGACCGCATGGATGCGGAAGAATTTCTCTCGATGCTCATGGACGCCGCAATGCAGGGCGACAATGTGACCCAGTATTACAGCACCACGCAGATCATCGAGAACATCGCAAACGAGTTTAAGGATCTCTGCAAGCTGTGAAGCAGAAGCTGACCTATCGGCACGACGGGGAGAAAGGAGCAGCTATGACCTATCTCGAAATCCTCGGCTGGGCCCGCAAGGGCGTCATCGCCGAAAAGGAAAACTATCGCCAGATGCAGGAGAAGGCTTTGGAGGGGCAGGCGCACGACATAGCCGGTCATTGTCAGAAGATGATCGACGAGTTAGATGTCCGGCTCGCTACCCTCGACGAGATCGAGGAACTGCACAACAGAAAGTGAGGTACACCATGGAGAACAGGTTTTGGACGGTCACCTATCGCAATCGTGACAACGGCCAGCGGATCACCGCCGCCGTATTCGCAGCAGATCAGCAGCAGGCGCAGGAAAAGGCTCGAGCCGATGGTCGGATCGACGGCCGCGATGTATGGGAAATCGAGAGCATCGAGCCACATGAGGAAACGCTGGCGCGAGTTCTCATTGCTGAGTTCAGCAAGAAGCAGCAGGGCGGGCATTTTGCCTGCCCCCGCTGCGGGAAGATGACGATGGATGCGGAGAGCGTCACCCGCAACGCACTGAGCCGCAGGGCCACCGGCCATATCTGCGATGCCTGCGGAATGCAGGAGGCATTGGAGGACATGATGGACAGCATAACTCCGCTGACCGCATGGGCTATCGTCGCCGCGCCGGAAAACTGGCGCATGGAGGAAGGAGGCAGTGAGTGTGAGGCGTGACGACGAGCTGATGTTCTACACAGAATGCTGGCGTGAGCTGCGAAGCTTTCTATCAGAGGTCGTGCGGGACAACACAGGCGAATATCCTTTCGCGCAGGATGTCTTGAATCTGATGCGCAGTATCGAACGGAAATATGAGAGGTGCTGATATGAGCAAATCTTGGACGCCCGAGGAGCTGGCTGCTGCCAGTGCCGCGATGAAAGCGGAGGGCCACATGAGCTACGAGGAGTTCTGCGCCGCGCCAGTGTTGCGGCTGGAACACAGAGGCCGCGACAGCTGGGATCGCCCCGTCTACGAGTGCGACGGTCGGCTCTATGTTGATGTCGACCCGCGCCGGAGCAGACCGGCAGACATCTACACGAAGCAGGGCAACGCCTTTGACGGCGAGCCCTGCGACCCTGTGCCGGAGGGAACGATCATTGAGTTTGTTCCAGCACGGGACACATGGGATTTTTGAAAGGAAAGCGCAGCGGCCACGCGCAAGCACCTCTCTCGCCGCCGTAGGAGAGTTGCAACACGACCTTTGCGGCGTGGGAGGGTAGACGCACACCAAAGCCGCAAAAAGCGCCACAGCGCCCCGTAAACGCGAAAGCGCCGGAAAATAGAAAAAGCCCCCTCGACAGGACGGTAAAATCCTGCGAGGGGGCTTTCATTGTGTGGGCGGCATTCAGATGGCGGGGCTGTCGATGCTGCCGTCGTCCTCCGTGTCGGTCCGGAAGTTGTTTGCCTTGGCCGCCTCAAAGGTGATCCCGCCACGCTTGTGGTCGGACTTCGCAAGCGAGAGGTAGCCGTTTGCTCCGGCGATGATGATCGCCTCACCAACGCCGGTGGCGGCGGTAAGCCATGCAGCGGCGGCGGTGTAGCCGCTTTTGATGCACAGATACATGAGGAACAGGCATTCTTGAACGATCAGCAGACCGGCCAGCATCGCCAGCAGGCACACGACCTTGCTCCATTCGGCCTTGCGCTTCTTCGCGGCTCTGCGCTTGCGCCTTGCCATCAGCTCAGCCCAAACTTCTGGGCGAAGCGGTAGAGGACGGTCACCAGCTGCTCGCGGGTCATCATGTCCTCCCACATTCCATTGAACTCATCGGAGTTGCCGCCGCGAATGATGCCGTTATCCACGGCCCATTTGCGCGCTTCCTCCGAGTAGGCGGAAGCATCGTTGTCCTGAAGCTCCTTGCGCATCTCACGCCAAAGCTCCTTGAATTTGTTGATATCCATATCGTCATCCTCCTCGTCCATGCCTGCGGAAAGCTGGGCTGTCACCTTTCGGCGAGGTCGCCCATGCGGGCGTACATCCAGTTCCCGGGGCAGCTTTTGTTGGCAAACCAGCGGTGTACGGTCAGCACCATCTCGTCCGGTGCAGGGGTGTAGGCAAGCGTCTTGTCCTTATCCTCCAGCCAGAGCAGCTTGGTCTTGCCGTTGCGTTTGCAGATGTCGACGCAAAGCGTAATGAGGGACTGATAGACCACATCGCGGAATGCGTACGGCTCTGCGCCATCGGACGCACATTCAATAGTCACCGCCCGCTGGTCGTTTGCGTTGCTGGAGGAACACCAGGATCGGTTTTTCTCCTCGACATACATACCGATGCGGCCGTCCGCGCCGATCCCGTAATTGCAGCTCGCCTCTCTGGAGGCAGGGAGAAAGATATCTCCCCCAACCGCTCCACGCTGCACTGGCCCACTACGCAGTGTGGCGTGATGCGGTCGATCTTACGGGTCCTCTGCCCGGAGTGATTCGGGCTGAGCTTTGTGTAACTGACAAGAGGGCTATTGCTCATAGGTCATTCCTCCTCGGGGGCGGTATGGTCTTCCTTGCCCTCACCGGAAGGCAGCGCAGTAGGCGCCGCGTCCGCCCCGGGTGTCGCGGTAGAGAGCATATCTTTCAGCTTTTTCAGTACATCAACGGCATAGGCGGTAAAGGCTGCCAGCATAGCCAGCGATACCGCTGTCATCAGGTTTACGGTCTGCCCATCGACCTCCACTACCATCAGATCGGGGTTGAGGTACCCGGCGAAGTAGACCGCGACCAGCGCCGCTGCCACAACTGCACTCTTGATGCAGCCGTTGCGGAACTTCGTCTGATCCCATTCCCCATCAATGATGGCATTGATGGAACCGAGGGCAATGTTCGCGGCGATCAGCAGCACAAGCCCTGCGGCCAGGCGGATGATCGTCATATCCAGCACGTTCATTGTGCGTCCTCCTTACTGCAAAAAGTCGTTGCTGTCCAAGCACCGGCGATAGATCGTCTTGATCCGGTCGCTGGTCAGCTCTGTTACATTGTTTTCAAACTCCGGGTGATCCTCGCAGTATCGTTCGTAGGCGGCGATGTCCCGGAGCGTTTGGTCGAAATGATCTTTGGTGTGGCGCTCGCCGTGGAGACATTCATCGCCGAAGCGTAGAATGCGCGCCCGGCAGTTGACGGCTTTTTCCTCGGCCATGCCAGACCGAACGCACTGCAGCTCGCTTTCGAGCTTTCCGACCTTCTCCAAGACCTCGCTGTTGATAGCGCGCCCGAAAGCCTTTGCTATTGCAGACCACGGATTGATTTTGATGGGGGCGAGCTGGAGCAGCGTCAGCAGCATAAACAGCGCACTTCCCCCACCAAACAAAATATCCTTGAGCGTCATCTCTCAATCCTCCTCTGCGCGTGATAAGAAGGGCAGCCCCGCAAAGGAGCTGCCCTCCGTATCAATGCCGTGGTCAGACGGTGACTTCGAGATCTGCCAGGATCTCCTCGACCTGCTTCCGAATCAGGCTCGGAACCTGGTCGATGGTCTTCTTGCCCTTGACGATCAGGGTCGCGTAGACAACTGCCATAACCGCTACCTCCTTTCCCATCAGAATGTATAAAAGAAGGAGCCGAAGGCTTTTCATAAGCCCTCAGCTCCATTCTTGCTATTTTCGAGGATTTCCCGGACGGCTGCTCGCAGCTGGTCGGGAACTTCCTCAATCGTCTTTTTTCCTTTGCGGATCAGGTCTGCGTAGACCTTCACCATGTAATTGCTCGCCATCAGTTACGCGCCTCCTGTTGTAGATGTCACGGCGACGATCTGTTCGTAGACATCGCATAGCGCCATCTGCGTATCGGTGACCTGCCCCTCAAGGCTCGTCACCTTTTCCGTCAATGCCGCCTTGTCGGTCTCCAGGTCGGCTACCTGCTGCTGCAGGGAGGGGATCGTCTTGCCCTCTGCCTCATGCAGCTTGGCTTGTGCAAGATAACCGGCATAGTTGCCGAGGATGTCTTCACTCAGGCTGTCGTACATATTCAGCTCCAAGTGATATTCATCATACACCCACCCGCTGATGGTCAGCTCGTCACGCTTTTCCTCAAACGGCTTGGCGTTCTCATAGAAGCGTACCAGGGCTACCCCCGGCTTATTAGGCTGCTCCTCCAGCGAGAATGCGTTGCTGGGCGCGTTGTCGCCTCTTACTCTCATTTCGCACGACCTCCTTCAGGTGTTTTACTCCAATCGGGTCAATGTACTTCACCCGAATTGTATGACTATTGCAGTGTTTCAGTTGCCCGGCGCGGCTCAGTAGCCCGGAGGCCTGGGCGAACATGATAGGCTTCCCGGCGTCAAGCCGCTTTTTGACGCGGCGGCATTGCCGGGTGAAGCGCAGGAAATTCCGCTTGCGCAGAATGACATGAGTGCGGGAAAAGCGGTAGCCGACCGCGCTCACCATGCGCTTTGCCGTGGGATAGATCTGCCAGTTCGCTTTCATGGACAGGCCGAGCCGCTGCTGCATGAACGCGGCGATCAGCTTCCGCGCCTTGTGCAGATGCTTCTTATTCGGCCCGAGTAGGGTGATGTTGTCCATGTAGCGGGTCATATACTTCACGCCCGGCAGCGTCATGATGTACTGGTCCAGAGACTCCAGGTAGAAGTTTGCCAGCCATTGGCAGATGTAATACCCGATAGCCAGCCCGCCGCCGCAGGATTCGATGATGGAATAGACCGTCCGCAGAAAGCGCTTGTCCTTGATCTTCCGCGCCAGCGCCCAGATCAGGCGCTTGCCGGAGATGCTGGGGTAATACTGCGCGACGTCAAGCTCCGCGGCGTACTTCGTTCCCTTCGGGTCGTTGCGAAGCGCGCCGCGGATTTTCTTGTAGATATGCTTCCCGCCGCGTCCCGGAATGGACGCACAGGACCACGGGTGCATACCGCGCATAAGCACCGGCTTCATAGCCGTCACAAGCATCCATTGGATCACGCCGTCCGGCCAGAATGGGACCATCTTGATCTTACGGTGTTTCTCGCTGCTCTCATCATAGATCTCGCGGATCTTCGGCTCGGACGGTACAAAGCTCTCGGTTGCGACCAGCTCATAGGTCTTTTTCGACATACCCGTCCAGGTCCGCCAACACAGGGGCGATGTCTTTACGACTCCGGCGCCCCTTTGCCGCCTCCTGAATGACAGCGCGAATGAAGTCCCGGTCAACCATCTTGTCGTAGAGATAGCCGACTCGTTTCGGCATAGGATTTTCCCTCCGTCCTTGTTTGCCTGCGAGGTTATTCGAGCCGAAGCCTACTAAACCCCGTCCTATGCGGCAATATTTTCACCAAGCGGTGAGGGAAAGCCTGCGCCAGTCAAAAGAAAAACAAGTAGTCGCGCGCCGACGTTGGAGTTCGTGTCGGAAGACGAGTTGTTCGCGTTGAAGTAGAAAAGGCCGGCATTGCCGCCGTTGTTCCAGTTGCCACCGACGTGGAGGACACGCCAGCCAGAGTTGTAGTTGGCGTAGAAATCAAGCCCTCGGCGCATGGCGCAGACAGTCCCGGAGATAATTATACCTCCGGCCTGCCACGCATACGGAAAAACGGGAGAAAATAACAGAATACGTTATTTTCAAAAATCGTGTCGACGGGGCTTCGCCCCGTACCCCATTCAGCTTTTGGGCTTGCGCTTATGCCGCCAGCTGGTGCAGGCGGGAAAGCTCCGGGGGCTGCGGCCCCCGGTCCCCCATTAGGGGTGGAAAAGGAGTCGCGCGCCGACGCGGGAGAACGCGTCGGAAGACGAGCCGTTCGCGTGGAAGTAGAAAAGGCCGGCATTGCCGCCGTAGCCCCAGCTGCCACCGACGCGGAGGACACGCCAGCCAGAGTTGCAGTAGGCGTAGTCCGGAATATAGGTCGTCTCGCTGCCTCCGACCGCCGTGGGATAGAACGCCCAGGGCATGGCAGCCGCTACGCCGATGGCGCTAATGTAGCCGTTGTTTTGGATTTTAGTGCCAATGTTCGTGTAATTGTTTGCGGTGTCATCTGCATAGCTCGCAGGGTTCAGGCAGACATAGACGGTACCATCAGAGAAGTTGATGCCGTCGACCCACTCGAAGACATTGCCGTAGGGATTCTCGATGTGCCGGTACTGGACGGCGGTCTTTCCATTCGTCCCAGCTGCGCGTCCGGTGTGGTAGGTCATGCTGTCTGTGCCGCCGGAAGAAATGGCAGAGTTGTTGCTGTCCACATAGCCGCGCCCGATTTTGCTCTGGCTGTCCCAGTCGGAAAACTCCACCAGATAGAGCAGCCAGACCGCGCACCAAGACGCGAAGTCATACTCGCTCCACTTACTACCCTTTCCTCTGGCACCGGAACGAGCCGATGCGCGGGTCAGGTTGACCAGCGGCGCAGCGCCGGTCTTGGAATAATGGCCGGAGATCGTGTTGTAGCGGCCGACATACTTGCCGGCGCCGGGGTGCTTGGTGAAGCCACTCTTGGCCTTATCCGCGATGTAGAAGTACCGTTTCTTGTTGGTGGCATCGTCGATAATACGGAAGTAATACTCGGGGATGAAGACGACGGTATCGTAGCTGCTTCGGGAGAAGCCGCTCTGCCCCTTCTTGTAGCTTACGGCATTGTTGATGATGTTGTACTCGTCCATGCCGCTCCACGGGAGATAGCTGTCGAAGGGGGAGCTGCCGGCGCCGGTACCGACCGCAGGCGCGGGATTCGTGGTGATGTCGACATTGACCAGTCCGTTCGGATCGGTGGCCTTTTTCAGCCGCGTCAGAGCCGTCGACTGCGCACTGTAATTCCAGCAGACGCCGAAGACCTTGACATAGGACAGCTCCAGCGTATAGCCGGTGTAGGAGCTGCAAGCTACGCTGCCGGTGGCCGTCTCGCCGTTCTTGGTGGCGGTGACGCTCCACGTGCCGGTGTTCGGCAGGTAGAACTTTGCCGTTCCGTTGCTGGTGGCCGTGAGCGTGGTGGAACCGTTGACCGCCTTGACCGTAGAGCCGCTGTCGATGGTGACGGTGAGGGTGCAGAACTTCACCGTTGCGGCGTAACTGCCGCCGGAGGTCGACACCGCCGCAGACGCCGTGGACGAGGATACCCCGCTCTTGGTGGCCGTCACGGAATAGGTGCCGGCATAGTTGACGGTCAGCGCGCACTTGCCGTTGCTGCCGCAGGTGCCGGTATACTGCTTCGCGCCAAGCGTGGCGGTCACGACTGCGCCGGATTCCGCCGTTACGGTCAGCGTAGCCGCGAAGTAACTCAGCGTCACCGCGTACTGCTTGACCTGATCCACGACCACAGTCTCGGTGGCGGTGGTCTGCCCGTTCAGCGTGGCATACAGCGACCATGTACCGTAGCCAGGGAGATCAAAAACGCATTTACCGCCGACGCTGGTGCCAGTCAGCGTAGTCTCGCCGTTCGTACAGGTGATAGCCGATCCGGTGGCAACAGAGACCTCCAGCTGTGGAGCCACGCCGCCGCCCTTGGGCTTTTCCCATGTGTACACGCCGGTCTGATCGTTGGCTGCCGTGCAGTAGAAGGTCTGCATGGTGTCTGTGTTCAGATACGACTGGCCGACCGAGCCCTTCGTGCTGGAGGTCGGATCGGTCTTGCCGGTGAGTGGCTTACTTCCGTCCAGCCCCTTGGAGAGCGTGTCGAGGTCGCCGGAAACGCCATCAAGGAAGGTGTCGAGCGATTTACCGTTATAGGTCAGATCGGCCGCGTCGCTGGCGCCGGACAGCTTCCACTGATACTTGCCGCTGCTGTCCTTGCCGCTGCAGACGTATTCCTTGCCCGTAGCGCTGTCATAGTAGTGCTGCCCTGCGGTACCCTCGGTCGTGGCTGTCGGCGCTCCTGAGCCTGTTGCAAGTGGATAACCGTAGTCCTTTCCGGCGACTGCCGCAGAGATATTCCCGTTCCCGTCGCCCAGCAGCAGACCCTTGACCATGATCTTGTCCTGCTTGGTCTTTACCGCCTCAGTGATGGCAGCGGACATATCGCTCTGTGTGACGCAGGCGCTGGTGTCGACCGTCACCGTCCATGTGCCGGTATTCGAGCAGGAGATCAGCGCGTAAAAGGTGTAGACGAAATCCGGCGATTCTGTCTTGCTGGGAATGGGAACGCCCTGCTCCAGCTGGAACAAGGCGATCATGGCGGACGCTCCTCCGTCCACGCTGGCAGATACGCGGAACTGATTCAGCGTATAGGCCGTATTCGGCGCAGCGATGCGGAGCTTCAGGCGAATGCCGGAAGATACCCTCTCGCCGCCCAGCAGGCTCGCGGTCTGCTTTTCATTGACGAGGGCGGTCTGTGCCATCATTGCCGCCGCCGCGACGGTGCCCTGCCCCGCAGCCGCGCTGTCGAAGTTCAGGGTCTTTTCATTCACCCACTCATTGAGCAGGCTGTTGCCGGCGTTGGTGATGACGCCGTTCCATGTTGCCATAGTAAAACACCTCCGTGTCAGTATCGAATGGCGGCCGCGCTGTCGACCAGCTCGCAGCCGATGCAGGCCGCGCCGAAATACTCTGTTGCCAGTCCTCCGGCGTCGTAGTATTCTACCTCGTCCAGCACCGAGCGCAGATTCTTGTAAAAGGCAACGCGGTCGATCACGCGCTGATGTCTGACGGGGTCGACATCCTCATAGGTGGCGTCGATCAGCAGCTTGAAGTGGTACGGCTTGCCGCCGTATTCCCACCATTCGCTGACCTGCGTATCGGGGTAGATGGCGGAGATCGCCAGCACGACCGCCGCCTTGGTGCCGAGCCTGCGGTGAACATTCCATGAGTCTTTCAGCGTCCGGCGCTTTTCCTCCAGGGTGTAGTTGGCGTCCCACCAGTCAACCTTGAAGTCGTTCGCCAGAATGTCCAGCAGCTCGTTCGGGAGCCGGTCGATCTGTGAGTAGATCGACACGCGCTCGATCTCGCCTACGCGGGCAGCCAGCACCTCGGCAACGGCAGAGGCAAGCGCCGCCATATTGTCGTCATTGGCAAGGACTGCCGGCAAGGAGGCCAGCAGGTTTTCCTTCGTGATGCCGTGCGCCTTATTCATCCTCGTAGCCCCCATTCGTGGCCGTGATGGTCCCGACCGACGCAACCTGCGGCGTCGTGTCGTCGGATCCATCCCGCAGCGTGGTAAAGACCGGGCTGGTCAGCGCCACGCGCTTGATGCCGGTCTGCATGAGCTTTCCGATCAGCACGGAGGGGTTGATGTCGCGTCCCAGCTTCCCGCACTGCCACGCGACGAACTCGGCCACGGCCTTGTCGACCGCAGCCTTGATCTCTGTGGAGCTGAGGGAGTTGTCCTTCGGCACATAGTAGGTGAAGGTGATATTGTAGTTCACCTTCTGCGGGTCCTTGACAGAAACCTTGTCCGTCAGCGGCCGCACCGTATCGTCGTTGCAGGCGGCGAGGACAGCATTCTTGATCTCCGTGGTAGCGATGGTACCGTCGTCCATGAGGACATAGAGATCCACCGTTCCGTCGCTGGGGCTGTTCGCCACCACGTCGGCGATCTTGGTGCTGACCTGCTTGGCAAAGTAGATATACCCGCCCTTGGCCCCGGCGCAGCTGTAAGCGTCCTGACTGGCGCGCATCAGCTCATAGAACTCGTCGTCAGTGGCCTGGTCTGCGCCGTCATCGCTGGCGGTGAGATTTTCGCAGCGCTCACAGTAGTCGAACAGGTCAACGAAGGTGTTGATCTGTCCCACTGCGTAACCGTTGCCGACCGCACCAACGGTCTGGCAGCGGATCTGAACATCGGCATAGGTCTCGCCGATGGATACATAGGCATCCGCGACCGTCTCCCATGTCAGCGTACCGCTGGCGTCAGTGACGCGCGTACCGGCAGGAATGAGGATCGCCGTGGTCTGCGCCTCGGAGATATGGAAGCGCTCGGTGCAGACCGCAGCCTGCGCCGCCGGGCGCTGCGTGACATAGAACAGCTCGGCCAGCGCGTCCAGGTTTTCCCCTTCCGCGCGGCTTGGGATATTCTGATTGCCTGTGTAATTGTTCAGCCCGCGCTCCTGGATCACCACGGCGGCCACGAATTGGATAAACAGTTTTTCGGGGCTGGCTGGCTTCACGCTGACGCCGGTGATTTTTTCGTAAATGGAGATCAGCAGCGCTTCCACCGCTTCGGTGTCGGTAGAAACGAACTGATATCCCGTATTTCTCTCACTCATTGATGATGTTCACCTCCACGGTAGGGATCAGCCTGCCCGGGGCGTTTCTGTCGGCCGCAAAGGTCACATTCACCACCTCGGCGCGGGGCTCATATTCTTCCACTGCCTCTTTGACCTCGGAATACATCATAGGCATAGCTACCGGCAGAGGCTTATCCACGAACTTCTGAGGAAGACCGAAGCCGCGATACAACGGACAGGTCCCCTGCCGCGTGGAAAGGATAATGGCGATATTCTGCAAGACGGAGCGGACGGTGTCAGTCTCGTTAAGCTGCACCGCGCCGATGTCAGATGCGGTCACCTTGTAGCTCATGGCAGCTTTACCCCCTCAGATACTCTTGCAGGCTGACGGACACGGTGGCGCTGGTGACGTTGCCGCGTCCGTCATAGGTTTTCATCTTCATCTTGTGATCAAGCACGGACCAGCGATATTTCCCGTAGCCCTTGTTGCCGATCACCAGCGGGACGGCGATGCCGCCGCGCTCATAGTTCCACAGCTTCACGACCTCGGCGATAGGATCAACGCCGAGGTAAGCGGAGAGAACGATGTCGAAGGTCATCTTGTCGGGGTCAAGGCCGGTGAACTCCGTAAGGGCGTGTGTGCCGTGCCGCTGATGGGTCGCGTACCGGGCAGACCCAGACCAGGTGACATTATTGATCGTTTCGATCGTGCGGTCAGACACCGTGAAAACGATGTCGCCCAGACAGCCGACCATTCCCATGCTCAAAAACCTCCTAACACAAAACCGTCCCCGTTGAATACCGGAAGGTATAGGCAGAGGACGCGGTCATTCACCTTCGGCATCCAGTAGGTCAGATGCGAGCCGGGCAGGTGGTCGTGGTCGGGGAATTCGCTGGCTGTGCCGCCGCCGGTGAAGGTGTCCGTGATCTCATGCGTGTGCTTTGCGTCCGGCTTTATGTAGAAATTCGCTCCGTGGTGCTGGAGCACATAGAGCCAGTCCGAAATGATGCCTGTGTCCTTAAACTTGACACGAGCCCTGCGCTTTGTGCTGTCGACGGCCGTTACCGTGCCGGTCTGAACGAGCCTCGAAAGGATATTCTGCAGTTCGTCCATCAATATCCCTCCAATGTCTTGCGCAGCTTGACCTGCGTGGTATAGCCGGACGAGCCGACCGAGTGCGCAGCCTGCTCCACAATGTATTTCCCGTCCCACGCACCCCAGCCGGTGAGCTTGGCTGTGACGCCGGCCACGATATCCGGATTGCCGGGCAGCGTAAAGGTCGCGGTCTTTGCGTACTTGTTGTGCAGCCGGAGATATTTTTCGGCCTTGGTCTTGGCCTCGGCCACGCTTGCCACCTTCGCGGTGATCTCCAGCTGCTGGTTGTTCTTGGCCTTGTCGTTGTAGTCCTCGACCTTGACGGTGGCCTCGATGCACTTTCCTGTGCCGGGGTCCGTGTAGCTGACGCGGCAGGAAGCGTACTGCGTTCCAGCCGTTCCCGCGTTCAGCTTGTGCTTGGTGTAGCTGCCGCTGCCGCGGACGATGGTCAGCACGGGGGATTTCTTCTCGTAATCCTCCTGGTCGAAAGTACGATCAGGTTATTGGTGGCTTTCAAAGAGATGCCCGCCTCGTGGCACAGCTTGGAGAGAAAGGCGATGTCGCTCTGCTTGTACTGCTCCACGCGGCCATAGGACGGGTCGCTGTTGGCGAGGAACATACAGGTCATTCCGTTGGCAGCGGCCATCTCGTTTGCGATGCCGGAAAGCGTGTAGGCCTCCCATGCCTTGGATTTCTCCGTCTGGCGGATCTGTGCGCTGTACGGGAGAGCTGTCGCCTTGATGGTGATGGTGTTCGGCGGGCCGGAGGCGTCAACGCTGTCCAGCTCAAACTGTCCGCAGTCCAGCACCTTATCCCTGCCGCCGCCCGTCCAGTTCTCCCGAACGAACACGGCGCTGATCTTGAAGCCGGCGCCGGAAGCAGAGGCAGGAGCGGCGGCAGAAGCATCGCCGCCCCCGCCGCCGGATTCCTTGATGTACGATGCGCTGACATAGGCGGTTTTGCCGTTATAGCTGACCTTCGCCCAGCCGTTTTCGATGCCCTCGACCTGCAGCTCCGCGCCGCAGACCAGAGCACCGTATTTACCGTAGCTGGTGCTGGGGCCAGAGCGGACATTCAAGCCGCTTTTGGCGGTGACCTTGTAGGACTTTGCCGCACCATCGGTCTTGGCCTTGGAGGACGCGGACAGGCTCCCTGCGGAAGCTGCTGCGTCGATGGCATCGGCCAGCCACTTTTTGAGCCATATATCATCGCGGTCCTGAAGCTTCAGCTGCAGATCGTCGGTGCCGTCCGCCTCCTTGTCGGTGTAGGTGGCCGACAGGAAATAGGGGCGCATACTGCCGGTGATGTCCGCGCCCTGGAAAAATATCTGCGCCGTGACGCGGCGCGCCTGATTCGGGCTGCTCATCCGACCACCTGCTTCCACGGGGGCAGGGCGTCGCCGACATCCTCAGCAGGGTCGGGCAGCTTCAGCACGATCCCGGCCGGAAAGGTGTAGTACCCGAGATACTGCGGATTGAGATTCATCAGCCGGTCGGTGTACGCTTCGCTCCCCAGTTGGGAGAAGGCGATGCTGTCCCACATATCGCCCTGAATGGTGGTGTAGGTCTTACTCATTTGTAGGCCCTCCTTGCGGTGTCGATGCCGGCCTCCTCCATGACTTCAAGGACGCGCTCGGCGAACTCGTCTCCGTACTCACGCAGAGCTTCCACCGTCTCGGGCGATGCGCCGCCGTTGATCTGAAACACGATCTGCAGCTCCACCGATCCGGCGCCGGAGCCTGCGCCCGGCTCTGCCGAAAGCGCGCCGTCGCCATGGATGGCGTGCAGTGCCTCCAGCAGCTGCGGGGCGAAGGTGATGGCCTGGATCTCCATGCTCTCGCGCATAGCGGCGGTCTCCTCGGCGGTCATGACCTGCTCGCCGCCGTTGAAGTAGACCAGCTCCGGGCCGTTTTCGCCAACGAGGGCAAAGCCGGGTGCGGCGGACTGCGTACCAACTGCGTAGCCGGGAATGCTGCCAGTCGTTCCGGTGCCGGATGCGGACAGCGCGGCTCTGGCTGCGGCGGCGACGCGGTTGTAGGCGGCGGTCACCTGGGGCAGCATACCGACAGCTCCGTCGATAAATCCCTGAATGGTGGCCTGCGCGCTTGCCTTGGCCTCGTCGCCAAGGTCCATCGCTTCAATGTCCTCAGCAAGCGCCGTCTGCAGCTCGTCCATGGTGGCCGTGAAGTCGGTCTTGAGGTCGGCTACGCTCCCCGCCGCGTTCTGCTGCTCCTGCTGCAGAGTCTTCCAGTTGGCTACCATCGTGGCCAGCTGCTCGTCGGTGGCGCCTGCCATGCCGGCGATCGCGTTCACGCTGTCGGAGCTGCCGTCAGCAAAGGAGGCTATCATGTCGCTCAGCCCCTCGATGTCGGCGCTGCGGTCAGTCAGGGATTGCAGGTTGGCGTTGTAGTCCTGCCAGTAGGTGATCTGGCTCTCCAGTGCAGAATTGATGCTGCCCGCGCTGGTTGCAACGACCTTTGCGGCCTCGTCCCAAAGCTGATACTGTCCGGATATGCTTTCGTATGCCGCGCTGTACGCCTCGTTGTAGGACTCCACAAGGGCGTTGATCTTTTCCTGCACGCCGGAGATGGCAGCCTGGAACTCGCTGACCTGTGCAGCAGCCTCCTCGGACGCGCCAGTGCCTTCGTTCATGGAGGCGGTCAGATTCTTGACCGCCTCTTCCGCGAGGGCGATCTCCGCCTCAGCATCGGAAACGGCGTCTGCGTCCTCTTCCATCGCCTTGTTGTAATTCTTGATGGACTTCTCAGCCGCCCATATCTCGTTGTTGGTGTCGTAGATGGAGTTTTGCAGGTCGTAGTATTCCTGCGAGAGAAAGCGGTCGCATCGGTGTAATAGCCGTACTGGTCGTAATAGGCATCCGCCTGCTTCTGCGCGTCTGCCCATAGCGCATCCATCTGCGCGTAGGTATCAGACAGCTTCTGCTGGGCGGCCTCCAGGCTGTACTGCGCCTTGGTGAGTCCGATGCTGTTTTCTTCTGCCTCGATCAGCACGGCGGAATACTGGGAGTACAGCTCGGTGAGCTGATCCTGATAGGCCTGCTGCATGGCATTCTGCTTCCACGCCTCGGTGTTGGCGCGGAGCGCTTCGGTGCCACCATTGATGGTGTCGGTTTCGAGGTCGATATAATCGGCCAGCTCCGGCACCACCTGGCAGAGCAGAGCCAGGGTGTTGTGGTACTGCCTGTGCTGCTCGTCGGTATTGAGCCCCGCCGCCTCCATCTCCTCCAGCTTGCCGATGTAGGTGTCTGCGACGCCTGCAGCGGCCATGGTGGAGGTAACAGTATCGTCATAGGTGGCCTTGGCCTCGTCCATCGCCTCCCGCATTCCTCGGGCGGCTTCGGTCAGCTCCTTCACACTGGGCACGGCATCATTCGCTGCGGAGGAAGCAAGGGCAATAATTCCTGCTGTAACAACTCCCACGGCTGCCGCAACGCCCATAATCACATTAACACCAGGCGTTACGGTGGTGAGGAAAGCCGCAGCGGCTGCTGCGATCTTCGCTTTCAACGCAAAAGCTGCCGCCGCAACTGCGGCAGCTCCCAACGCAGCAGACAGTCCAGTTATAGCGGCAACGACCCCAGGATTTGCTTGAACGAATTTGGTGATTTCGTTGAGGACCTTCGTGCCGACGCCGTAAGCCTCGCTGAGCGCGGGAGTATAGGCGTCGCCGATGGCTACCTTGAGGTTGTTGTAGGCGTTCTGCATCATGGTCAACCGGCTCTGCGCGGTGGCGTAGCGCTTGTTGGCCTCGTTGGTGAGGGCGGTATTCTGCTGCCAGGCGGTATTTGCAGTGTTCACCGCGCCGGTCATCTGGTCTGCGGCAAGCCCCAGGGCTTTGAGCATATTGCTCTGCCGGATGCCGGTCAGACCCAGGTCTTCCAGCACGAGGACGGTGCTCTCGCCCTGCTCGTCCAGCTTGCCGAGCCCGCCGATGAAGGAAGTCAGGGCGCTCATGGCGTCGTTCTTCCACGCAGAAGAAAATTCTTCGGAGGACATACCCGCGATACGGGCGAACTCCGCGAGGTCGTCCCCACCCTTTGCAACGGCCTTTTCAATGGCGTTGAGCGTCTGGGTCATGGCGGTACCGCCCGCCTCGGCTTCGATGCCGACAGAGGACATCGCCGCTGCCAGAGCCATGATCTCCGGCTCGGTCAGTCCGGCCAGCTTACCCGCCGACGCCAGGCGCGTACCCATCGCCACGATCTCGGATTCCGTCGTGGCGAAGTTGTTGCCAAGGTCAACGATGACAGAGCCGAGCCGTCCGTAATTGTCCGTTGCCATGCCGGTAATGTTGGCGAAGCGCGCAAGGGCGGTTGCTGCCTCGTCAGCTGTCATGTTGGTGGCAGTGCCGAGCATGGTCATGATCTCGGTGAAGTCCAGCAGGGCGTCCTTTTGGATGCCGAGCTGTCCCGCGGCTTCGGCTACCGCCGCGATCTCCTCTGTGGTGGCGGGGATCTCCGTGGACAGCGCCTTGATGGAATCCGACATTGCCGCCAGTTCCTCGTCTGTGAGGTCTGTGGTCTTGGCGACGCCGGTAATGGCGCTCTCAAAGTCCATCGACGCCTGCGCGCAGCTGGCGAAGTATTCGTAGATCTCTTTCAGGGCGACGGCGATGCCTGCGGCCACGATGGCCTCGTGTACCTGATTAAAGGCCTGCCCCGCCTTGTCGCCGAAGGTCATAGCTTTATCGGCGGCCTCGCCCTGCTTCTTTTTCAGCGTGTCGATCTTGCCAGCAAGCTTCTCGGAGCTGTGGGAGAGGTCGTCGGTATTGACGCCCGCCTCTTCCAAAGCCCCGCTCAGCTCGTTCAGCTTTGCCGTCTGCTTCTCCAGCGAGGCGGAGGTCTTGTCGATCTGAAGCTGCTTTGCCAGCAGCTTGTTCTTCATGTCGGCGGACTCGTTGCCGGTCTCCTCCATCTCCCGCTGGATATTGTCATATTGCTGCCGCAGCATTTCCAGCCGCTTCCGCGTCGCTTCCACGGCTGCCTGCTGCTTTTGGAATGCGGAAATATCCGCCTGTGTCTTGGAGAGGGCCTGGATTTCCTTCTGCATGGACACAATTTCCTGCTGAGCGGCCTTGAAGGTCTTGCTGTAACTGCCTCCAAGCTGCGCGTTCAGCTGGAATAGCATCTCATACTCTTTGCGGCCTGCCATAGACGGCCCTCCTTCAGATTTATTTATTCTTGCGCCGCTCCCGCGCCTCCTTCACAAGCTGGTTGCTGACTTTGATCCACTTGCACAGGGACGGCAGGGGCAGCGACAGCCAGTAGGGAACGGGAGTCTGATTGGTTTTCGCCATCGTAAGACATTGCCTGCGGAGCCAGACGCCGCCGTCGCCGGTTACAGCTCCGATGCCAGCAAAAAAGAGCGGGCCTTGCCTCTGACGCGGTTGAACTCGAAGATGGGCAGGGCGCGCAGGGCGTCGTCGCCGATACGGCGGGGACGGCCGCTGGCGTCAATGATGGTGTTGGTGCAGGCTCGCGCCGCCATGCGCACCAGGAACTGGCCGGAGAAGGTAGGCGAGATGGTGGGCTTGCCGATGGCCTGAAGCTCGTCCTCGATGGCAAGAGCGTCATCGCCGGTCAGCCCCTCAAAGTCGAAGTTCAGCTCGTCAAAGGTCTGCCCCTCGAAGGTGAAGGGCCTTTTCAGCTTGAGGGTGTAGTTGCCTACGCTCTCCTTGGCCTGCGCCTCGGCGGCGGCGTACTCGTCGTGATCGACGGTGGAGAAAGCGTCAGCGGGAACAACGGTCTTGTTGATATCAGCCATGGTGATAACTCCTTTCAAATCTCAAAAAGATGCCCGGAGCGGATGTCCCGCCCCGGGCTTTTGTCAGGTCTCTTACATGCCGAGCGCCTTGCGGACGTCGGCCAGGTAGTCGGTGCCGTTGACATAGCAGATGAAGTTGAGCTGGTCGACCTCACGCACCTTCTTGCCGTCAATGTAGGTCGCCCAGTAGCGGACGGCGTACTCGCCGGAGCCGTTGGAGGGCGCGGCGGGGCAACGGAGCCGCCCTTGTCACTCTTGGGAATGACCACAAGAATGTGCTTGACGGCGCGGACGACCACCTTGCCTGCCACGACATCTTCGTCCTGCTGCGCAACGCGCAGGTCGATGGTGTGACGGCGAGGCTCGGAGAGCTTCACGCTCTGATCGGTGACGGTGCGGAAGTTAAGGCCCAGCGTCATCGCGTCGAAGTGGCCGAGAATGACCGACTCCACATTGCCTGCGATGCCGGAGCCAGAGATGGACTGCGTCAGCGCGGTCAGGTCAGGCAGGGTCGCCTGTGCCATACCGACATATTCAACAGAGTCCTCGTAGACCTTGAAGTTGATAATGCTCTGATCCATGATTCAAACCTCCTTTTAGCCCTGCAGGGCGCTGGTGACATAGCTGGCGTCATACTCCAGCACGAAGTCGATCTCCTGAGCGGGAGAGGGCGGCGTCATGTAGACATGGAGCTTGATGATGCCGGCCATGAGGTTGGTCAGCGGGTTTTCGTTCTCCAGCATCTCCACGCGAGCGCCCAGAAGGTAGCCCATACCCACCAGACCGTTGAGCCAGATGTTGGCGGAATCGAGAACGGTGTCGATCAGACGGCGGGTCATAGGCTTGTCCAGCTTGCTCCAGAAGGTCTTGACGAGGGAGTTGCCGACCCAGCCAAACATACGGCTGACCGGGATAAAGTAGTCCTTGACATCGGTGTTGGAGGGATAGCAGGCGGTGTAGTTGCCCCACGCCACCCAGCCGCTCATGAAGTTCAGCGCAGTATCCACGCCGATGCCGTTGAGGTAGTTGGCCTGCGCGAGCGTCAGGTTGACCTCGGTGCCGTCCTCCAGGCAGAGGCCGTCGCACTGCAGCCCCTTATTGGAGGGAGACTCGTAGGGGCAGCCGCCGTTGCCGGTGTCGATCTGCGCCATCAGCCCCGCCATCTGGGTAGACAGGTGGAACTTATAATCGCCCAGCTTCGCCATCGGCCAGAAGGCGATCTCGTCCTCGTCGGCGATGTTGGCGGCGTTCTTCTTGGTGAGAACATCGGAATAGGCGCGCGCGCCGGAAGCGCCGCAGTCGATGTCGATCAGCGCCTTGGCGCGGAACAGGCCGTTGATGTTGCCTGCCTTGGCGGTCATCGCAGCGGCCACGGTAGACTGCTGAGAATAGCCGGGAGCGCACAGCAGATCGGGGACGATGCCCAGCAGGGTCAGGCACAGCTCCACATTCTCCATCGCGGAGGCGATGTCAGATGCGGTGACGGTGGATGCCTTGACCTTGTTGTAGGCGATGTTTACCTGCTCGGCGTCATAGGCGCTGCCGGTAGACAGCAGCTCCACCACCAGATGCTCGCCGCTGTAATAGGCGTTATAGTCGGTGCCGGACACATAGGCAGAGCCGGTACCGCCGGCAGGCTTGATGACCAGAGCGGAATCGTTGATGGCCGCGATGGGAAGCTTTACCTTGTGCTCCGTCACCGCAACATCAGCCGCGGCAGACGCCTCCTTTGCGGTGGCGATATCCAGAACATTGCAGAAAATGACAGGCTGGCAGGCGAACAGCTTGAAGTGCGAATACATGAATTCGCAGAGCGTGTAGGTTGCCCAGTCGTCGGAGTAGCCCAGCTTCTCCACCGCCTCAGACCAGCTGGTGCAGAGAACAGGGGTGCCGGGGGCAGCAGGCTTATCCGCCGCCTGAACAGGAGCCAGACCGACCACGAAGGGGACGCCGGACTCCGCCACGACAGGGGTGCTGACGCTGGTAGCCTGCTGAGAGACATATACGCCGTGGTTCATTGAAATTTCCTCCTTACTTCATGCCCTTGGCCAGCTTGTGATAATTCACATACAGCAGGTTCCCAGGCGTTTTGACTTTGATGCGGTCGGCGGGGAGCGTTTCGTCGCTCACCACCAGCGACGCGATCAGCGGGTGCTGCTCGATCACCGGGGCAAGGGAGTCAAGGACTTCCTTCCGGCCGCCGCGATAGATGGTGCCGCGCTGGATCACGCCCATCATGGTAGGGCCGAGATAGACGCAGAAGCCGCCGGTGTCGGCGACCTTCTTCGGCGCGGCAGGCTTTTTCTTTGCCGTCTTTGGTGCGGCGGTCTGAGCCGCCGTGTCGATGATTTTTTCGCTCATAGGTTAACCTCTCTTTCCACAGGGGGAAGCTTCCATGTGGAGATCATTTCCCCCACGAAATAGGGGGCGGTGTCATCGGGATAGACCAGCGTTTCAAGCCCCGCCTCCAGGTCAAGGGTAAACTGCCCCCCGATCACGACCTGCCTGAGCATCGCAATGCGCAGCCGTTCCATGAGATTCAGCAGCATCAGCCCGCCCTCCTGCTCGTCATCGTTATAGACACAGCAGATAGACCGGACCTTGGCGCTGGAGGTCACACGCTGTCCTTGCGGCTGTTGATCCATGCCGGTAATGACCTGGTGCAGCACATAGGGAGCCTTCTTGGTGGCAGAAGTGCCGTCCGGCAGGCGCATCAGGTAGACCTTTGCAGGGCGGAAGATCTGCTCCGTGTCGCCCTTCTGCAAACGGGTCGGCATGATCAGGTCGGCGGTGACCTCCTCGGTAAAGGCCCGCAGGCGTTTCAGCAGAATGGTTCTTGTCATAAATCAGCCTCCCCATCCGTTCAGCACGCGCAGGATTTCATGCTCAACGCGCTTTTCGTAGGTGTCGCGGATCGTTTCGTCCATCTTCTCGATGACTTCTTCGTTCCGCATCATGTGTCCGGTAGATGGACCAAACTTCTGCTCCACAGGAAAGCGCGGAGAGCCGACGCGCTCGAAAACGGCAGTCGGGCCGAAAATGCGGGCCACGAATGCGTGTTGAAGCGTCGCAGCTCCGCCGTTGCGCTTTACCTGTGTCTGCACGGTGCCGTCCCGGCTGTATGTGGTGTTGAAGGTCAGCAGCGGGAGCACGGTGCCGGAGAAACTGATGCTCATACCCATCACGCCTCCCGCACCGCCTGTGATGTGGGTCTTGGAGTGAACTCTCCGCATGAATTCACCCTTGTTGATGGTGTACTCGGCGGCGGCGAACTGTCCGGCGCGGGTCTTGGCTGTATCTCCGGCGCGCCTCAATGCGGAGAACGCCGCTTTGTAAACGCCGCCGGGGATATTGTGCAGCAGCTTGTTCACGCGCTCCAGGCTGTCGTCGCCGACCTCGTTGACGCGGATAAAGCTCATTCGTCCACCGCCTCCAATTCCACGCGCAGCATACCCATCTCACAGACCGAGGACGCGACATAGAACTCCCGGAAGAAGCCTCCGCCGCCCTCCTTGTCGTTGATCCTGATACGCTGCCCCCGCTCCGGCTGCACCCCGCCGAGATCTGACAGGGCGCAGTGGAGAACGGAGGAAACGATGTAAAGCCCCTGGGCATGGTCGCTCATCAGCTGGCGGCGGTCCTTCTCCTTCAGACCGGAGAGGACGATGGGAATATCCTCGTAGGTCGCCCCGTCATACTTGACGGTGCGCTTTTCCGCGAACTCGTCGCAGTTGAGGAACACGCCGAAGTTGTCGCGGGCGACCATATCCTTGAAGCCGCTCATACCACAGGCGCCTCCGGCGTCAGCACAGGGGGCGCTTCGCCGTCGTCCACGCCGTCGTCGTCCTCGGCGATCGCGTCCTCCAGCGGAACATCCGTAATGGCGGCGATCAGCTGCGCCTTGGTCTTGAGCTTAGCGGTGTCGATACCCATCTCCTTGGCCAGCTCCGTGAGCTTGGCGTTGGTCAGCGTTTTGAGCTGCTCGGGGTCAAGATGGGCGCTTTCCGCGCCCTCTGCGCCCTCGCCGCTGTTAGATGGGTCAGCGCCAGCCCCGCTGCCGTCCTCGCCCGTAGGGGGCGTTGCAACAGCGGGAGAGGGCGTTTCCTCGGCGGGGCGGGCGACACACAGGGCAAAAAGGCGCTGCGCCTCCTTTTCGGAGACCTCGCAGATACCGCCGCGGTCGATGGGAATGGGGTGCTTCGAGCCATCCGGCCTGTAGCCGTATGTGCCGCAGATGATCTCAATTTTCGTCATAGCAGTCTCCTTTCCGCGCCGGGTCAGGACACAACTTCGGCCGCGTAGATGTACGGGCAGTAGTTGTGAGGAGCAGCCAGCGGACGCGCGCCCAGACGCAGCTTGCGGATGTCCGCCTCCTGGTTCAGAGAGAACTTCGGAACGCGGGCCGCGGCATGACGCAAAGGCGGTGGAGCCGTAGTCGATCTGGGTGATCTGGCCATACATCAGATGGCCGCAGCCGGGGGCGGTGACCATGGCGGAGGTGGCGGGGAAATACTTCTGCTCCGCGCCGCTGTCGTCGATGTAGGTTTCGTCTACGGAGATCAGGTTCAGCTTGAAGCCGCCGAAGTTCAGCGTACCCATATAGACCACGCCATCGTAGCGGCTGAGTTCCTGGTCGATGGTACCGATGATGATGCCGCTGTTGCGGTCGAGCAGCTTCTGCACCTTCTCCATGTCGAGGATCGCGTCGGCTACGTCAGAGCCGAGCACCAGGTCAGCCGCGCGCAGGCCGCGCTTGGACAGCTTGCGGCACATGGCCTTCACATCGCCGAAGAAGTCGCCGCCCGTGGCGTTCCACTTGGTGGCCACGGTATAGGTGTGGTCGCTGGCGTCATCGAAGAACTTGACATACAGCTTCTCACCCTCGGTCTTGTCGTCGATGTAGGTCTGCATGGTGCAGGCGTTGTTGATCATGGTCTGCGCGCACATCCACTCCTCGCGGCGCACGATGCGGCGGTCCATGTCGGTCAGGTCACCCAGCTGCAGACGGGCCGCGCGCTGGGCGGGGGTGCTGTTGGCGTAGATCGCCTCGCCGAAGCCGCGCTTGGTCAGGTCATCCAGCGTCAGCAGACGGGACGGCGCGATGAAAGCGGGCTGATACTCGTGGATCTCGTAGCCGCGGCGATCCATGGGGATGTCGCCGGCGCGGGCGGAGACGAACGCGGCCATCTTGCGGTCGCCCTTGCGGTACTCAGTCAGCACCTTGTCGCAGGCGAAGATGTCGCCCTCCCCGGTGGGGAAGTAGCGGTCCTTGAAAAAGGTCTGCTGAGGAACGATCTCCTCGGTGATCGCCATCAGCACATAGGTATCGAATAAATTCAGTTCAGCCATTGTTGATTCCCTCCTTAGTTGGCAGCGGCGGCAGCCTTGAAGACGATGCCGCGCATACGCAGGTTATCCTTATCACCCTCGGTGATGGTGTAGCTGGCCGAGACCGTCACCTTGCCGATGTCGAAGCAGCCGGCGGTGTAGACAGCTACCTTCTCGTCGGCAGCGGTGCCGACCTCGATGTCATCACACAGAATGCAATCGGGGGTCAGCGTTTCGTTGCTGACAGCCGCAGTACCCAGCACCACCAGCTTGCCGTCGCCGGAGGACTTGGCGAGGATGGTGCCGCGCTTGAGCGTGGCCGCAGCGGACAGCTTGCGGATAACGCCGCCGCGCACTTCGGGCGCGGGCTTGATGTCGGTGATCAGACCGTCAAAGGTCATCTCGCCGAGCTTTTCACTCAGATTGATCATGTTCTTAGCCCTCCTTCTTCTTGCCCAGCAGGTCAGCGACCATGCTCCGGGCGTTGGTCATGCGCGCCTCGGGGGGTGTCATTCTTCTCGCCGTCTTCGCCCTCGGGCGTTTCGACTGCGGGGGCAGGAGCGGCAGGAACGCCCTCGGCGCCGGATTCCTCGCTGTCGTCCTTCAGATCGGTCAGAAACTTCTTGCCCTGCTTGGCGGCGTTCTTGGCCGCTGCCATCAGCAGGTCGGCAGCAGAGCAGGGCTTGTCGCCGTACTTGGCCTGCTGCACGTCCGTCGCGTCGAGCAGACCGGAGATCTCGTCGATCTCCTGCATACGTGCACGCTCGGCCTGGATCGCGGTGTTGACCGCCTCAGTGTGATCGACGGAAGCACGGGCGTCGGCCTCCACCTGGGCGATCTCGTCCGGGTACTTCGCCCGGAGCTCTTCCTTAGTCATGGAAATTCCTCCTTCATCGCCGGTGACTTCCGGCTTGTTTTTATCTGTCTCAACCGGGGCGGAGGCCTCGGGTGTGACTGTGGGAATGTTGTCCGGCGCGAACATGCCGGGGGCAAGGTGCATCTGCCGCCCGTTCACGAACAGGCTGCGCCCGTCCGCGCTGGCGGCGATGCTGGTCGGCTCCGCGTCCTCGATCAGCGTCCGCAAAGCCCTTGTCGATGGCCTCGCGGCCTGTCATATAGGTCGTGTCCGCCATCATGTGGGAGATCACCGTGGCCGACAGCCCGGTCTTGCGCGTGTAGACCTCCATCTGCATCTTGTCCCACGCCTCCTGCTGGGTGGCCTGTTCCCGCAGCTCGTCGGCGTTGTAGCCGCCCCACAGGAAGGTCCAGCATTTGTGGATCATGACGAGGCTGGAGGGATTGACCTTGACCGTATCGCATGCGCACATGATAAGGCTGCCGCCGCTCATGGCAACGCCGTCCACGATGCAGGTGAGCTTCGTGCCGTTCCGCGCCAGCTCCCGCAGGCGGTTGTGGATCATATTGGACGCGCCGGCGTCGCCGCCGTAGCTGTTCATGCGGATAGTGATGGACGTGCAGCCGGAGATCTGCTTGAGGTCCTCCAAAAACTCGGAGAGCAGGATGTACTGCCCCTCGACGGGCTCGCCCCACCAGTTCGTGGGCTGCTCCTCGTAGATGTCTCCGTACATGGTGATCTCGGCATCACTGCCGTCCACCGTGGCCATCGTATAGACCTTTTTCGAGATGCTGACGGCGGGAGACTTTCGCCCAGCTCTCTTTGCCGGAATACTCATGCGCATTACCTCTTTTCTTTCCAGATATCGCTTGACGGAATGTAGGGACTGTTCAGCCACTCGCGGATTCCCGCGCGGCAGTTCTCGTTGCAGCGGCGCTCCATGTTCTTCGGGCAATAGGCGCAGTAGTCGCTTGCATAGTTCCAGATGGCGAGCGCCATGCTCCGCACATTCAGGCTTTGCAGATGCTCGAAGTTAGTCTTCATCGCCGTCACCTTCTTTCGGCGATGCCGATACAACGGTGACCTTGTTGCCTCCTGCCTGTGTCAGCAGCTCGTTTTCACGCTGCAGCTGCTCCACGTTCTCCTCCCAGTCGCCGCCGCTCATTTCGCGGCTGACCTGCTCGTGGGTCTTGATGGCGTTGTCGATCAGCATGAGGGCGGCTTCCGCCTCCTTCTTGGGATCAAGGCTGCCCTGCACGGGGCCGATCCAGCGCGCGCCGCACCATGCCTCCCGCACAAGGGGGTCCGTGAAGAAGCCGGGGGCGTTGATGCGCCCCAGAGCGACCGCTTCGGCCAGGAACATCTCATAGACCGGCTGGCAGAAGTCGTCCACAAACCACTTCCGGCGCATTTTGAATGCTTCCCACGCCTCCAGCAGCGCGCCTCGGCTTGCGGAATAGGAGCTGTTGAACTCCTTGATCAGCACGTCGTAAGGCAGCTCTAAAGCTGCGCCGACCAGCTTACACAGCGTCTTGACAAAGGTCTCAAAGCCAGCGGTGGGGATGTTCGGATTGCCGAAGTTGACCTTTTCCCCGGGGGCGAGGTGCGTCACCGTACCCGGTCCCATCTCGTACTCGTTGTCATCATCGGAGATGTTGTTCGCCATCGGTCCGCCGTCCGCGTTGACCTCGGCGGGGACGCCGGCAATATCTCCTGCGCCAACCTCGTTGAAGGGTGTATCGGAGGGGTCGGTCTCCGTTTCGATCCATGCAGTGAAGAAGCTCTGCACCAGCGCCGCCATCAGCTCGGATTCTGTGTAGCGCCGAAGCTGGAGCAGCGGCTCGATGACCTGCGCCAGATAAGGAACGCCGCGGTACTGGTCCGGGCGCTCACTGTCCATGATGTGGAGAATGTTCGGCAGGCCGGTCTTGGCGCCGTAGGCCTCAACACGCTGCCACTTCTGCGGCTCACTGGTGATCTGGTGCGGGTAGGTGTTGCTGATGTGATAGGCGACCACGCGGCCGTTGCCGTCCACCTCCACGCCGTCGTAGACCTTGTGGCCTGCGCCGGGCTTTCCCTCGGGGATCTTGCCCTCCACGAAGCCGCCGATGGTGACACCGCCGCCATATTCGCTTGGCGTGCAGGCGCGGTCCGCCTCCACGATGTGAAGCCGCAGGGTGTAGGGGTTTAGTGGTGTTGCCGGGTATCGCTTGACCAGCGCGAACACATCGCCGCTGAGCAGCCACGACTTCAAGGCGAGCTGCTGCAAGCTCTCAAAATTGTTCAGGCCCAGCGCGTCGCAGTTCTGCTTTTTCCCTGCCCACAGCCGGAATTCCATCTCCGCCGCGTGCTGCCACTTCTTCGCCGCCTCCGGGGAGATGCCCAGCACCTCGCGATCCACGGACGCTTTGAGCGTCAGCCCCGTCCCGATGACCTTGGTGCGGTTGGTATTGATCGCCGCCGTAGCCACCGGCGCGGCCATGTAGAGCATTCGCGCCCTCTGCCGCAGGGTGGCGTTGTTGCGGTTGATGTCCTCATTGGGAGCGCCGCTGTCCGGAACAAATCCCTTGAGCGCCCGCCGCGTCAAGCTGGCCCCGGCTTCGCTGTACCCCTTCGCCTGCGGCGCGGCTGCGCGGCGGCGGTCTTTCTTGTTGCTCAATGCTTATCGCCTCCCGTTTTCGGAATAAAAAACAGGCCGCCCGGCGGCGAAAGGAGCAAACTCCGCCAGGCTGCCTGTGCAAAAAGCCCTTTCGGGCGCTTGCCGGTATCATTTTCGTGACCTCACGAAAAAGGTCACCAGTCGCGTGGAACGATGCCGAAAGCCTTTCTCGGCTTGCGGCCGTTCAGCTCCGCGAGCAGTTCGTCGACCTTCTTCTCCGCGTCTTCGATCTCGTCCTTCAGGTCGGGCAGGTCGAAGCGCGTTAGCTCGCGGTCGTCGATGACATAGCTTTTTACGCCGCCGTCCACAAGAGCCAGATATGCGGCGCGTAGCTTTGAGAGGGCGCTCTGCCAGAAGTCTAGCCGCGCCCGCAGTTCAACTTTATCCATATCGGACACCTCACCAATCGTCGTAGTATTTCTTTCTGCTTCTGCGCTTCGGCCTCTGCTTGGCGGCGGGAGGCGGCATGACAGGCGTTGCAACAGGGGCAGGAGTGCGTTCGCCGCCCGCCTCCTTTAGCCGCCTGTCTATCTCGTCCAGGTTCTTAGGAAGCGCCTTGAACGCCGCCAGCGCGTAGTTGCGGCAGTCCAGCGCCTCGTTGCGCTCGTGGCCGGGGATCTTCTTCCACTGCCACGGCTGCTTTTTGTTGGGGTCGTAGACCTTGACCTCGGAGAGCAGCCCTGTGAAGTAGCCGGAGCCGTAGTCATCCCGCTTGGGGAAGTGACAATATTTCGCGCCCGGCGTCTGTACGCGCAGGTTGTCCATGATGACCTCCTTGCCGGAGTCAACGCCGATCTGGTACTGCCAGCAGGTGCCGACCGCCGTCTGCTTGATGATGATCTTCTGCTTTTTCGGCGGCGCGGTGTATGGTTTATCGCTGCCGGGCATACCCTTGATGCAGAACACCTTTTTGCCCAGCCGCGCCCGGCACTGCATACGGACCTCCTGCGTGAAGTGTCCGCCCTCGTCCACAAAGGACATTGACATTTTCAGCCCCACGCCGTTCTCAAAGCGCAGAACACGGTCAAATACCAGCTCGTCCAGCTGCGCCCATACGGCATCGTCGTCGGGTCGTCCCATGACGATGCCTTTCTCGATGCCCCAGGTCTCACCAAAGTGGCCATGGCCGACGATCTCGTATTCCATGCGGTCGTCCTGGGTATCGACGCCGGCCGTCAGAACAAGCACGCCCTCCGGCAGCTCGGCGGGGTATTCCTCCCGGCGCGCCATCAGACTGTCCTCGTCCTCCAGGTCGCCGCGATCCTCCCACAGCTCGCCGAAGCAGGTGTTGTAGACGACCTGCATCTTGCGGGTACTGCCGATGGCGTTCAGGTATTTCAGAATGATGGATTCCCAGCTCGCCCACTGGCTGACAAAGGCGTTCAGCCAGAACGAGCGCGTGCCCTGCTCATAGGCGGCGGGGTTGTCCGCCTCCCATCTTGCCGGAGCGCGCTTCATTTCCGCCTCGGTGGAGATGCAGCCGCAGCCGGGGCAGGCATAGCAGACGCTGCGGACCTTGTAGGTCTTTTTCCCCGCGATGATGATCGTCGTGCTCAAAGCGGATGTCCGCCCATTGGATCTCGTGATACTCGCCGCAATGAGGGCAGCGGGATTTCCACCGCTCCATCGTGCCTGTCGCGTAGGCTGCCTCGATGGCGCTGGCGTTTTTGACGGTGGGCGTGGACACCTCGCCACTTTTCGCGTTGTAGAATGTCGTCTGCCGCGCCATCGCCAGATCCCACGGGTCGCCCTCGTTACCGGCAGACAGCGCCCAGCGGTCGCGCTCGTCGCCCAGCACATAACGGATAGGCTTTGACGCCAGAGCGTGGGCCTCGGTGGAGCCGCACATCGTGAGGATGCCTCCGGGGTAGGTCTTTTGCAGAATGGTATTGCCGCTGTCACGGCTCTTGGGGTCGCTGACCTTCTTTCGCAGCGTGGGGCAGTCGCGGATCATCGGCGCGATGCGGAGCTTGGAATACTCCTTTGCGTCAATGGTGGTAGGGTGGACAAACAGGATTGAGCCGGGGTCCTGGTCGATCACATAGCCGATGCAGTTATTGAGAAATTCAGACTTACCGACCTGGGACGCGGCCACCATGACGATGTGCCGTATCTTTGGGTCGGTCCATGCATTCATCGGCTCGCGGAGATAGGGGGTGCGTTCGGTGCGCCACGGTCCGGGCTCTGCGGCGCTCTCGGCCGACAGGCGGCGATTCTGCTCCGCCCATTCGGTCACGGTCAGGTCGTCCGGCGGGAGCATACCGGCCATCGCCTTGGCGATGACCTTGTTCAGCCGGACGGCGGCGAGCCTACTCGTCATCGCTGTCACGCTCCGACCAGTCGCGCCGCTCTCTCACGCGCTCCTCGTATTTCTTGGGGTCGTAGTGATACCCGGCCAGCTCCCGCATGACCTTGCTGACCTCTTTGCGGATAACCTCGGACGCCTCGGCGGGCGTGGACACAGCCGCTACATCGACGGCCAGCCGCCCCGGCAGCGCATTGAGCGCGCCGCGAATGGTGTAGACCAGATCCTCCGTCAGCGCGGCGACGTCCTCCGCACGGTGCATGGTGCCTTTCAGCTCCTCGGCCTCCAGCTTGGCGATGGTGGCCTTGGATGCCTTCATTGTCGTCTCCGCCACGCGGCGGGTCTTCTCCAGCTTCTTATCCTCTTCGTCCATCGGGCCGTCAGACAGGAACTTAACATACCGCTGGACGGAATCGGCCAGCCGGAAGCAGCCCTTGCGGCAGGTTGGTATCGTGCCGTCCTGCGCCATCTGCTGCACCCGCCGGGCAGACACGCCCAGCACCGTCGCCAGCTCCGTCGTGCTGACCTCGCTCTCGTCTGTGATTTTTTGCATACGGTCAGACATTGCGCGTCTCCCCTTTCTGCATGCTTGCAATTGCTCACAAGATATGCTAAAGTAAAACGAGACGCATCAAGACACATCAAAACAAGTTAAAATGCGTTGCCCTTCCTATGGAGGATGCAAAACCCTGACCGCTGCAACGGTCGGGGTTTTCTTTTTTGCAGAGCGTATCAGCAATACAGGGCTCACCGGAATTGCACCGGAGCGCTCGCAGCTGGGACCAGCAGCTACAGGCGAGACCCTTACCCTGTTGTGGTCTTATATTTACAGGAGGCGTGAAATCTTTATCGAACTCCCGGGCGTTTCCGCACGGAAGTGATAAAGCAAAACAGAGATATTGCGGCAGATACCGCCGCAGGTGCCAAACTTTGCACCAAAACCAAACGAGGAAGCGTAACGAAATGCCCGATTTTCCCATTGGTAACTATGCGTTTTTCGGGGTCGGCGAGCCCGCGGCGTGTGGGGCGGGGGTCGTCACAGTACCTTTTGCCGTCGTCGCCTGTTGCAACGCATTTCCCCGCCCTCAGCGCGACGATGCCGAGAGGGGGAGGGAGCAACACAGCCAGACGCAGATACGCCGCTCTCGTGCGATGTATGCGCCTGGCTGTGGTATTGTGTTATAACTTCGTCAGCAATTCCGCATGGCTATACCCCTTAACGCCCTTGGTCATCATGCCGAGGAAGTCATCACGCGAGAAATCAGAGAGCCGGAATACTTCTTCGGGTTTCATTCCGAGCTGTTTGCCGATCTCCTGAACGGACTTGCCCTCGTCCAGCAGCCGCTTTACGATGGCTTTCATCGGCTCAAGCAGATGTGTACCACGAGCACGGTTGTGTGTGACGGTGCCGTAAATATCCTCGGTCGCGTCATCATGCCGCACGATTACCACCGGCACCTTGCCTTTGAGCATGGTGTGCAGCGGCTCCTCTCCGGCCACGGTCCAGCGGTGAAAGCCGTCGATGATGGTGTAGTCGGGACGCACGACGATGGGAAGCGTCCAGCCATTGGTCATGATCGATTGCACCAGCAGTTTCAGATTCTCACGGTTGACCTTGTTGGGGTTGTAGTCATTGGGCTTGAGCTGCTCCCGGTCTACCCATTGCAGGGAGGATAACGGGGCGAACAGATCCGCGTCAGCCATTTGCCTCACCTCCCTTCCGGAAGCGCTTGGCGTAATCGGCATAGGCGCAGGATATGTCCTGATAGATGGCGCGCAGGGTGCGGAGCTTGGGATCACCAGCAGTCAGACCGCCGTACATTTTCTTGTAGTCGCGCGGCCGCGCCATTCCGTCCATCTGAATGAACATCTTGCGGTACTGTTTGGCGATCTTGCGCTTATGCTCCGTGTTGAAGAAGTCTCCCGGACGGACGAACAGCATCTCCTTCAGGAGCGCACGGTAGTCCTTGGTGTCCTCGCCCTCCAGCTCCCGGCGCTTCCTTGTGGTGCGGTGGAACATTTCGCTGTCCCAGTACAGCATGGCAAGATAGGCGTTCGGCTCGCGCCGGAGGACGCGCTCCATGAGAGATGGGTCATATTCGCCCAGGTGTACCAGCACGGGTACGGTATCAACGGAGAAGAACTGCGACACGCGCAGCTGATTCCGATTGACGCCGACCTGATACATCTGCAGGTAGACCTCGGGGACTTCGATGCGCTGGTCTCGCAGGTACAGCCAGACGTCCGCCGTTTTCCAGTCGTAGATGGGATAGATGGTGTTCGTGCCGGTGATGCCCTTTGCGCCCATATTCAGTGCCGCCATGTATTGGAGCCGCTGAATGGACTCTGCCGCGCGGACTCCGGTGATCATGATGCCGTCCATCGTCACGCGGGGCAGGAAGGATTGATAGTTGTCGATCCTTGGCCGGAGCTGCGGGTGATTGCGGATGGCAAAGGGCGGCGGCTGCCGCACCCAGACATCGCGCTTGCGTCGATCCCAGCAGACGAAGGTTTCATCGCTGGACAGCTCATTGAGACAGCTGAAATGCTTGACCTCGATGCACCACCATTGAAACTTGGCGCCGGCAAGCAGGAACTTCTTCCGCCACGCCTTGGTCGTTGCTTCAATGGAATCGAAGATCGCCTCCTCGTCCACGAAAAGGACGGTCAATTGCGAGGGATTGATCTCTCCAGCCTGGATCAGCTTATAGGTCAGGTCGGCAAGAACGATGCTGTCCTTGCCGCCGGAAAACGAGAGGTATACGGGGACGCCGTTGGAAAATACGTTCTTGATCCGCTGGCGCGCCGCAGTCACAACGTCGATGTCTGAGCTGATGCGCTTTACAGCCATATCCGCTCACCACATTTCGGGCAGAGGATAAACCTCTTAGTGGGCTCGGTGGAAGACGCCGTGCCGCTCTGTGCGGGTGCGACTTCCTCAGCCTGCGCCGCAGCAGCTTCTTCCCGGACGGCGTATTTCTCGCGCGTCTCGGTGATGGCCGCAGCCTGCTCCGGCTCAATGGTGCCGTACTCAAGCAGGGCGTCGCTGGCTTCGTCCGCCTCCATCACCATCGCCCGGAGAAGATCTTCCTCGTAGCCGGGAATGTCCAGGTCGTCTTTCAGCTCAAGGATAAGCGTCCAACGCGGCCAGATCGTCAACGCCCAGGTCAAAGACGCGGTTATCGGCCAGCATGAGCTTTTTCTTCTCCGCCTCAGTCAGCCCAGACACGACATAGCAGTCCGCCTCTGTGCGGCCGAGGGACAGCAGCGTTTCATACAAGCCGTTGCCGGCGAGAATAACGCCGTCCTCGTCGACCACGATGGGGCGGATCTGACCGAACATTTCGACAGAGCGTCGGAACTCCTTCAGCTGCTTGTCGGTGTGCATTCGGACATTCCGATCCGGTCGCCGCAGCTCGGTCAGAGGCTTCTTTATGACCTTCATGCCTGCACCCCCTTCAAGAAGGCGCGAGCGCTGTCGATCTTTTCAGCTGCCGCAAGGACGATGCCGGGGTCGATATCGTAGACCTCACGCCAGCCGTTCTCGATGCTGCCCGTCCATTGGCGGGCGGGCCACGGGTGAGTGCCGCACAGATATCCGTTCTTCCAGCCGTAGATCGGCGGAAGAGGGAGCTGATGATAGTGAATATAGGCAAGGATGTGCTCATGCTTCCACGCAGCGAGCGGGCTGAATCGCGTAACACCTTTGCCATCGGTATAGATATTGCTGTTGCGACCGACATAATTGCCGTCCGCACGGCGGCGGCCGAGAATGATGACGTCCAGCTCGTGCGCCTTGAAGTATTCACGCTGCGCTCGGTGCTGCACGATAGAAAACCATCGTCCGGCCGCGGCGGAGTCCTTGGGGAAAAGCATCTCTTGATGCTTCACCAGCCAGTCGATATCCTGCTGCGTGTTGATGACTTCGCAGCCTGCCGGCTTATGCTCCTCGATCCACGCGGCAAAGGCGGGGTATTCCAGGTCGCACACGCCGATCATACAATCGGTGACGCCGGCCGCTTCACAAAGTTTGCCAAGGACAATACTGTCCTTACCAGCGCTCCACGCATAGGCCGCAGCCTTGCCCTCAGTATGGGCTTTGATGTCTGCGACGGTCGCAGCGGTCAAAGCGTCCAGCTCCTCACGGGAAACGGCGTTTTCGATCGTTGCAACGGCTTCCAGCCATGCACTGTTGTCGATGCTCTGCTTTCTTCCGAGACTCATGCCTTCACCGCCTTTCTCGAGGCGATAACGGCGACAAGGCCGCTGGACAGGACGGTCGTCAGACTGCCTGCCGCTTTCACAGCCGGAATGCCGGCGAGATTGCCGTAGGCGAAGATCGGAAGCCCGACACACAGCGCGGTCAGCACACCGGCAAAAACGCCCTTGCCCGTCAGCTTCTTGCCGAGCAGCGTCATGACCGTCGGCAGCAGCGTCGAAGCGCGGAGCGTTCCGTAGAACAGGAACAGGTATGTCACCGTCAGGCCGGGAATGTTGGCGATGGCGATAGCCACGATCAGCAGGCAAAGCATGGTGCGGCGCGAAGTCTGCACCGTGTCCTTCCAATGCCGAGCCAGTCTGTCGTGAGCGATGCTGCCGCGCAAAGGTTGCTATCCACTGTGGAGAGCAGGCCGGAGATAATCATGAACAGGAACGGCACCAGCACCCAGGCCGGAAGCAGCGAGGACACGAACTCGAAGTTGACCATGCCCGTGTCGCTGGCCACGAAACCGGAGCCTGCGGCGAGGAAGCCGACCGTTCCCATGCAGAGCGGCACCAAGGCGAACAGGAGCGCCCCCACAAAGAAAGCGCGGCCGATGCGGTCGCGCCGAATGGCGAATGTCCGCTGCCAGAAGCATTGATCCCCGAACGGGCCGGAGATCAGACCGACAGCCATCGGCAGACCGTAGCCCAGAAGGACTTCCATGCCGGTCGCAGATGTGAGGGAATTGTATTCTCCGGTAACTGAGCCGAGGCCGTTCAGCACCGTGTCAAAGCCGCCGGTCATGCGAAGGCTCAGAACGACCAGCAGAGCGCCACCCATGAGAATAATGCCCAGCTGGACGACATCGGTGATGATGGAGGCTTTCAGTCCGGAGAAGCGGGAGTAGGAATATGCGATAGCTGCCAGGGCGAGCGTCATGCTCCAGAATGGCAGCCCCGTAATGAGAGCCAGCGTCTTTCCTCCGGCGAGCAGCTGCACCGCCGTCGAGAGGACGGCCAGCGCGCCGAGCTGGAAGGAGTAGACGCCCTTGACCTTGCCGGAGTGATAGCGCTCCGCCATGTAGCCGGTCAAGGTGATGCCCTCCGGGTACTGCGCCCGGATCCTTTTTGCAAAGGGGATAAACAGGATCAGGCACAGCACATTCGGTACCGTAAACCAGAACATCCCCGGGATGCCGCGCGTATAGGCCATCTCCGAGGAAGTGAACAGTGAGGGAGCCCAAATCCAAGTGGCGGCGATGCTCATGGCGGCAATCGCCGAGCCGATGCGCCGGTCCGCCACATGGAAGCCCTCTGCGTCGGTCGTCTTTCGGGTGAACATCAGCGTGACGCCGATCATCAGCACCGCATAGACGGCCAGAATGACAATTCCGAACATTTTGGAAATCTCCTTTTATGATGTCACCGCTGCCCTCTGCTGGCGAACATCGGACCCGGCGCATGACCGGCGCGCAAGGAGTAACGCGCAGGCCTCAACCTCCTTCCCAAACGAATGACGGCCACCCCACGAGGGATGGCCGCCTGGCTTATGTAGGATTTTACGAGTCTAATCCTAATACATGGTGCGGGGAATATCAAGAAACGAGTTGCAACAGCGAAGAACAGCTTTTAACTACCGAGGTAGCGGTAACACACCATCTTTACCGAATCCTCCGAATTGCGGCCTCCTATGACCGCTGCGACCTCTTTCCATGCGAGCCCTCTCAGGAAGCGCAGTCGGAAGATCAGGCGCGTCTGGTCATCGTCGATGCCTTGAATGAACGGCATGATCTGTCCCTCGCTGGCCTTGACCTCTTCCTCCAGAAAGCCGACACGCGCATCCATATCCACAATCTCAGCTGCGAGGTCGCCGACCTTATCCTTTATGCCGGGAGTATGCGGCATACCTGTGAGGGCAGCCGCGCCGGGGCAAGCCGCATCACGCAAGGACTGTAGCATCTCCCTTGCCCTTGCCAGTTTCTCTATCAGCTCAAAATGCTGATTCAATTCCGAAAAGCGTCGTAATAGCTCACCCCAATCTGTTCTTACTTCCTCTTGCCACCCTGCTGGCTGACAGTCTCTCCAATCTGCATTTGCCGGTATGTTGGCTGCACTACCTCTACCGACACCACACGGGTATCTCCGTATCGCTCCAAATCCTGAGCAATCTGCTCCTTTATGCCAATGGCCTGCCCCGCCGGAGCGTTCACATGAACGGTGATGACGAGCATCATCGCACCGTCTGATAGGCGCAAGCTTTCTTGTTATAGGCCAGATCGACCGGCGCGCCGCAGGAAAGGCAGCTGTAGGTGATGCTGTCCTCTTCGATGTTCGTTCGATACTTGAAGCTCTTCCCGCACTTACAGCGGATGTGCGCCGACGTGAGATCGTGCAGCGGCGTTTCTCCACCGCAGGCCGCACACCGATAAGACGAGATAGGCTTTTTGACACAAAAGCCTCGCAAATCTCCGCACTGTGCGCACCGAATAAGCAGAAATCCCTTGTATGTCTTCGGCGTGGTCTCCTCGGCTTCCGCTCTATCAGGGATAGCCCATGTCTCTTTCGGCCCGAACATAGTCTCCGCGCGGCTGGGCTTTACACGAAGCGAAGTCGGCTCTGCCTTGTGTATCTCCGGCAGGGAGGCCTTCGTTGCAGCGCCGCGCCACACAGGGCGGCAGTCTATGCCGTTTCCGAGACGGCAATGCCATCTGTTCGCGCCGCTGAACTCCTCTTTCTCCCCGTGTTCGCAATATTCGCAGTTGCCGTTCAGCCACAGCAGGGCGGCAATATCGGTCGCGGCGGCGTTGATTGCTTCCTCCGCTCCTGCGAACTCCTGCACCAAGTCAAAAAGGCGACTGTAATCGTCGTACGGAATGCGCCCGTTCTCGTTCAGCTCATTGATAAAATCGAGCAGGTTTTCAAATCGTTCCATAGAAGCTCCTTTTCATTCCATCACCACACAACCGCAGGCTGTGCATCGACCGTGAAAGTGTCCGTTGCTGCGTGCTCTGGCGCCGACCAGCGTATTCTCCCCGCCGCAGGAGGGACAATCCATGCGTACTTCCTCCGGCGGCTTGCTCCACTCCTTTGTGAGCGCATCGGGCAGAAATCTTTGACCGCAGAAGATGCACCGCTCCAAACTGTACGGCATATTCCCACAGGAGGGGCATTCGGGAACTCTGCCTCCGTCATAATCCTCAGTCCACCGCAGCTGCACAGGCTCGGCTTTGCCGTTCTCTTTATCGTCGGCGGCGAGCTGATGTTTGCAGGTGTCGCAGTAAAAGCCCTTTTTGCAGACCAGTCTTTTGTTCCAATGGCAGAACATCGTGACATCCCCGGTATCAATCATTTCTGTCGTCCTCCTTCGGCGGCTCCGGGAGAGGCATCCAATAGGTGACTGCGACATCGTCTCTATCCCCAATGCCGACATGGACGCTCCATTTCGCCCTTTCGGGAGCGCACCAGCCCATATAGACGCCCCATCTTTCGTGCCAATACGCGACAACGAGGACATTGCTACGATCTTCCGGTAACCTCTCTTTTACAGATACCCATTTGGGCATCCGTTTTGCCGCAGCATTCAGCTTCAATTCGAGCCGGCCGGAATAGCGCTTGCTATCCTCGAACATCATCCCCATCTTTACGATTTCGTCCGGCATCAACTCTGTTGCTTCGTAAGAAGCCAGCCGCGCCAGCGCGACCTCATACCCACGGCGGCAGTAAAGCCGACCATCCTCGTCATACCATGTCAGCTTATCCATTGCGTTCCTCCCTCGACTTGAAGTTGCCTGCCGCCCGGCAGCTCCCCCAGTGGGGAGCGAAGCCGGTGCCGGTGGCCTTGTGCGGATCTTCCGTGTACTCACAGGAAATGACCTCGCCGTTAGGCGTGACGATCTTTTTACTGCCGGAGCGGGGCTTTTCGATGTAATAGCGCGGGGTGGCGTCACACGGCATGGACTTCCCGCCGGGTGTTCTGATCCAGACGATAGCCGCGCCGCAGCCTTTGCAGGCAGATGCTCTCATTCGTCGGTCGCCTCCTCGAAAAGCTCATGTGTTCCGTCCTGGAGCGCCTTTTCATCGTCGGACATCTCGTAGCCCAGCTTGACGAGCAGCGCATAGATGCGGTCCAGCTTCTCGTTTTCCTCGTGCTTCATGGTGTAGCTGTTCCAGTAGCTGCGGAAATAGCCCTCGGACTTTCCGTCGCCCAGGCGCGCATAGATCATTCGCAGGAGCGCCTTTTCAGGCGTCTTGCCGATCGCGTCGGTCACGGCCCGGAGCGTAAATTCGGCATCGTCACCGCTATCCCCATCTTCCTCGGCAGGAGGCTCAACACCAGTAGCCTGCGAAATTTCCTCTTCGGTGAGCCAGCCGGTATCATCCCAGTATTCGGCGTAGGCCCACAACGCCACGATGTCCGCAAGACGCTTTTTGATGGCAGCTGCGGAAACGGTAGCTACGAAGTCGGCGCGAAGCTCGTAGGCGCGGGCGGTTGCTTCGGACAGTGCCTTTACTGCGGCGCGTCCTTTCGCTCCTGTTTCAGCTGTTCCTCGCGCTCTTTCGCTTCTTCCTCCGGGGTAAGGGCGGTAGGCTCATCCTTGACCATCAGCACAATATAGCCCCATCTTTCGACGAAGAAGAAATACCCAACGGTATCTGCGTCCTCCGGGCGATCCACCTTGACTTCTCCGTTGGTATAGAAGCTATTGACTCTCTTATAGCCGGTCTTGTCGGTAATCTGCGTCGCAAAGGTACTCAGCTGCTCGACCCATAGGGCTTTACGCGCCTCTGCAGCTTCATCATTGATGGCCTGTTTCAGCTTGTACTTGAAGTTCTCGGTGCCGATGTAGTCGAGCATCTCATTTTTGCGTTCTGGGCTTTTCAGTTTGTCCAGCTCCATGTACTCGAAAAGGCTGACGCCGCGCTCCTCGGACTTCTTGAATTTGTCCTTATCCAGCTCCAGGAGCTTCACACGGCGCCGGACAGTGGTGGCGGAAAAGCCGGACTTTTCCGCGATGTCCTCGACGGTATCGCCCATGTCAAGCATCATCTGGAAGCCCTGCGCCTGCTCATAGACCGTCAGATCAGACCGCTGCATATTCTCCGTGAGCATCGTACTCAGCTGCTCCCGCTCCGACATCTCGACCACGACGCAGGGAAGCTCCTCCAGACCGGCCAGCTTTGCGGCCGCAAGGCGGCGGTGGCCGATGATGACGCGGTAGCTTTCTCCGTCCCACTTCTTTGTGATTTCCCCGATCAGCGGAACAACGGTGAGGTTTTGGAGTACGCCGTTGACCTTGATGCTCTCGGCCAGCTCGGTCACATCGCCCAAATCTTACGGGGGGTTATCAGGGTGCTGCCACAGCTTTTACTAACCGGAATGTACTTGATTTCTGCCATAAAATGCTCCTTTCTTATGCCGAGCTTTGCCCCTCGGCTGGGACTGTTTATTATCTTCGGCTCATGCCGTTCACGCGGCACCAGTGCCGCTGGGCCTGCTTCTTCCTCGCGGTGCGGCAGGCCGCACAGAAGCGGTTTTCCTTGCGCTCGTAGAAGGTGCCGCCGCACCGTGCGCAATACTGAGGCTGAATACGCCGGAATGCTGTGCAGCTGTCGCAATCCGTACACCCTGCGGAGCATCCGCCAATGTCGTCCCAATTCATGCACATAAACCGCTGCCAGTAAGGATCGTAGCCGAGATCGTTCATGCGCTTACGAAGGACCGTTGCCAGCGCGGATAGGTCACGCCTGACCTGATGGCGGGTGCGGGAGATATAGAAGCCATGACGGACGTCCATTTCCGGCGCACCGTGTCCCCACGAGCCATCACCGAGCATTTCCCGCACCTTGTCGGCGTTCTCGGTCAGATAATCGTTGTAGACCTTGGATCGGACACACTTTTCGGAACGGCCGACCGCCTTGCCTATGGCAGCGTAGCTGTCGCCGTGGCGGATGCCGTCTGCCAGTATTTCAAAATCCTCGCTGGTCCATGTGCCACGCTTGCCGGTCAGCTCCATCGAAACGGGGCGATCCTTGATGCCGAGGTCGCGGCAACGGCGTGCGATCGCACCGTGAGAACGATGCATCATCTCGGAAATTTCTGCCCATGAGTACCTGTGCTTACTGAGCAGCATCTTCAGCCGAGAGTCCTCGTCCTCTCCCCACGGGTCTTTCCTCTGAATGGCGTATGCCTCAAAGTCTTTCTTGCGCTGCTCGGCTACCCAGTCCGGCTCCTCGCCGAGCGCCAACGGCTCCATCTTGGAAAAGTCGATGAAGCTGCGGTACCGCTCGGCCCACCCCCAGAACTCCTCAATGTAGACCACCCGAAAGCTGCAGCGGTTGACCTTTTTCGTATGGACGGGCAAGCCGCGATTTTCGACCCAGCTTTTCATCTTGTAGCCGTAGGAGCTGCTTCCTCCGTTCACCGCCAGCAGGAGTTGATTTAGAGTGACATACTCGCCAGCCATCAATACCGCGCCTAAACCCAGACGCTGAGCTCTGACCTTGACGGCGTTTGTGGTACGATTGAGTTTCTTTGCGATGGCCGGAACAGAAATCTGCCCCCACTTTTCCATCAAATAATCTTCTTCCTCGGGCTTCCATGTCCGGCTCCCGAGAGGCGGCGGCTGCCGCATTCCGTTCCCTCCCATCAAAATAGAGTGAGCTGGCCGGTTTTCGTTTCCGCCAGCGGTTGAGATTGTTCCGGCGGCGCGGCAGGCGCCGGCGGCTCTGCCGGTACCTGCTCTGCCGCGTTCCTAAACAGGAGATCCATTTGCGCCCCGATGCGGCGGTAGTGCCAGACATCGCGGAAATACATCGGCGTGTACCAGACCTGCGGGCCGTCCTTTGGCAGCAGACCGCGGGCGTCGTAGCTGACGGACGGGCGCAGGAGAGAGTCGTCAATGACAACATAGCCGGGGCAGCCGAGCAAGCTCAGTTGGATGTAGCACATACACCCGGCGAGGAAATCTATGTCCTGCGCCACGAACAGCACCGAGGTCTGATAGTTGATATGCTGTCTCCGGCACTCATTGGCGAATGCGAGCAGCAGCGCACCGGCTCCGCAGGCGGGGTCGTTCACGGACACCCAGCCCTGCTTTTCTATCCGCGCCGTCATATCAGGCGCATAGGTCATCGCGGACATCGCCCTGCAGACACTGTACGGAGTAAAGAACTGTCCTTTCCATTCGTTTCCGAGGCCGAGCGCCATAAAAAGCTCGCCGAGGAAGTCCTGCTCGGGATCGCGCTCCAATTCGGCTACGACCTCAAGCAACATATCTGCAAAGACTTCCAGCTCCTTAGCGGAATACTTCTCTGCGCGGCTGCGGTACATTTCTTCCCCTGGCCTTGGCCTGCGGGCCTCCCATCGTGTTGGCGATTGCGATGGCCGACATGATGATGAAGTCCTGCCAGATGTCCCAGCGGGAATACTTCCCACTCAGCCCTTCTATGAAGCGGACGATATTCTTCTGACTTTCCCCTCTGACGTGCCGCAGGGCGTTTCCCATGACTTAGCCCTCCTTGTCCGCTGCTTTCAGTTCTGCGGCTTCGCGCAGCTGCGGAGCGACTGACTTAACGGCGGCTTGATACCCGGCGTCATACCCGCGTTTCCACACGCGGCTGAGGTAGGCCGCAAGCGTCGCCTTGTCCATGTGCTTGATTGTCTTGTAATCCTCGCGGCGCATCTGACCGGCAAGCTGCAGGTCGTGCGCGGTATGCTTATTGGCATTTACGGTCGGCATCAATCTTCACCGCCTTCCGTGTCGTCAGGCTCGTCGGTAGGGAGGACCTCGCGGCCATCGGAGCCGTTATACGGACCGACGACACCCAGCTCCTCCAGTGCGTCAATCAGACGCGCAGCCTTTGCGTAGCCAACGCTCATACGGCGTTGCAACAGCCCCACAGTCGCTTTATTCTCTGCCCGAACAATGGTAATGGCCTGCTGAATGTCGGGGTCGTCCAGGTCAACCTCGGGGCCATCCTCGCCCTGCATATCCCCCTCGTCCTCCGGCTCCTCGTCGGTATCGCCAGCCTCGTCCTCGTCAATGACCGGCATGAGGCCGCTGCGCAATGCGTTCTTTTCCAGCACATCGCGGAAGAAATACTGCTGCCAGTAGGTAATCATCTTCACCAGAATGGACTCGATCTTGGTGCGGAGCGTCTTGCTGATGGTAAAGGTGCCGCCCGTTACCTTCGTGTCCAGACCGCCGTCCTCGAAGATCCAGGACATGGAGGCGTCGGGGCTGCGGTAGCCGACCTCCTCGACATTCTCCAGCATGGACATCTGCGCGTCCATGCCCTGTACGGGCTTGATGGTAAAGATGATGGGGTATCTGTCTTTTTCAAAGCGATAGACGAGATCGTGCTCATCGCACAGGCCCTGCATCTTCTTCTTTTTTTGGGCTTCATACATGGAAATTTCGCTCATGGTGGTAACTCCTTTCAATTCAGTTGAGCAGAAGCAGCGTGCCATTCCACGCCGTCTGCACTTGATATTTCTCCAAGTCGGCCTCCGTCACATACTTGCGGCCGAAGTGGTCTTTCATGGTCTTCCAGATGTCCCAGGGGACGCAATAGACCATGCCGGAGCTGAAACCGGCGATGACAAAGCAGCGAGCGCCAAGCGCCTGATGCCTGTCCATATAGTCCTGCTGGCTCTGGAGGACGCGGCTCTGCTCCATTCGGTCGGCGGCGGTGAATTTCGCCTCGAACATGACCGTCCTGCCGCCCTTGATGGTGCCTTTATAGTCCGGCTGTGCCTGCTTTTCGTAGTAGGCGATGAACTTGCCATTGCCGAGATTTTTCGTGGGGTGCATCGGCTCCGGCGTCTTTTCGATGATCGCAAAGCCTTTCTGTGCGTAGTAGGCAAAGGAATCGTCGATGCGGCTCTCAAACTGCTTACCGCGGGCTTTTGCGATCTTGCCGAGCAGCTGGCGCTTCGGGTCTTTCTTCACAGTCATGAGAGATACCCTCCCATCCATAGCCCGCCGGCGAGCATTCCCAGCCCGATGCAACCTTGCCGGAGTATCTGGCTCATGGGGATAAGGTCGCAATCGCTGGCGCCGGCAGTTCCGAGGACCAGGAGGAAGCCGAGCGCGGCGATGATGCCGCAGGCTTGCCGAAATCTCTTTCGCGTCATGCTCGTTACCTCCAGATGTATTCGCGGCAGAAGACGTGATCTCCGATCTGCCCCCATACGCGGTCATTCTCTCCATTGCGGGAGAAGAAAACCACGTCGGCGTCAAGGATCGTGTCTCCATACAGAGCGCCGTTGATGGCGTCATACTGCGCTTGCGTCGGCGTCGCGGTGCTGACCGCGTAGATGGTGGAGAACTGGGGAACATCGCCGTTCTCTCCTTGGTGCAGCACATCGTGTACTGTGTCCGGGAAAGCGGAGTGCAGCACGCGGTTGAAAACGACTTCGACAACGGCCTGCTGCCCCTCGGCGCTCTGATTGCCGGCTTCGAGGAATACGACCGCAGCCAGCTCTGCCAGCTCCTCGTCAGTCATTTCGATGTTGACATACCGAGCTGCACGGGCGGGACGATCTTCGGCCCAGGTAACTTGCTCAGCCTCGGTCTTTTCTACCTCTAAAAGCCTGACAGGTGCTGTCGTTGCTGGGTTTTCTAACTTGCCGGTCATTTGTGCTGACGCTGCGGTTTCCTCGCTGACACTGATGCGGAGAGCCACGATGCAGGCTAAAACTGCGAGCAGGCAGATAAGCGGCGCCGGCGAAGCCCTCCTTTTTCTTCTTCGTTTCATGTTTTCCCTCCTATCTGCTTCATGCCCGGCCCGACCGCTTTGCGCGGCCCGCTGTTGAGCGCGCTTGTCTGCCGGATGATCGTTTCATATGCGGACTTGAAACCGTCGTAGTTGTAATACTCGTATGTCTTTACGGTGCCGTCGCCAAAGGTGCGCTCTCCTGTTGCAATCAACCGAGAGGGACCACCCATAGCCTCAATGACGCGCCTGATATCCGTTCCCTCCGGCAATCTTGCCACAGCCTCCTCCGGCGTTTTCCCAAGGCCCATATCGAGCTTGAGGTAATTCCACGCCTGGTCAATCCGCGCCCTCACTTCGGCCTGCACCTTTTCGGCTTTTTCCTTGAATTCTGCGATAGTCGGCGGGAATTTACACTCGCGCACCAACTTTACAACAGCCTGCTGCCCCGTCCAGAAGTCGATCTCCGGCAAGCAGGTCACCCACAGATTGATGGTAGGGCCGAGCTTTGCGATGCCGCCCTTGAAAACCTCTGCCTTCGGATAGGCAAGGAGCATCACGGCGAATATCTCGCTCATTTCCTTGTGCGTCATAGGCTTTCCTCGCTGGCGTACATCTGGTGGAGCTGCTGCAGGTCGTCCATAGCGCTCCCGCTGGTGCTCGGTCGGCTGCCGTTGCCGCCACGGATGCCCCAGCGTTCACGGCTGCACTTCCGAATAACAAGATTCCAGTCGCGCCACTTGTTCTTGTTGCCGTGCATTTGAGCAGACTCGTCTATGTAGTCGATGCAGCGCGTCAACTCTTCTTCGCCGAGGTCGTCGATCAGCCGGGCGTATTCCTCCTCGGTAAGCCGCACCCAGCCGTGCGCGCCGTGCTTGTGGCGGGGGGGACCTCGGGGTGGCCATCTTCTGCCGCGTTATACTGCGCCGTTACGGTAGAGCGCTCGTTGTAGCGCGCTGCCAGGTACTCACGGAAAAGGTCGTTCTTGACCTTGCGGATCTCGCCCAGCAGCGGCTTGTTGAGCTTTTCGGACGTCGACCAGTTGTATCGACACCAGTTAAGGATCAGCAGCTCCTTGGTCTGCGCGCTGTACCGAATGACATTGTGCGCGCTATCCAGGCGTTTCAGCAGGCGTTCCACGGAATCGTTGTTGTACCCTGTCTCGTTGGCAATTTGCTTGATGCTGACCTCGTAACAGCCGCAGAGATTGGTGTGCGGATTGGTCATGCAGTAGAGATAGATGTACCGATCCTCGGGCGTAAAGTCATCGACGACCTTGCTGTCCGTCCAAAAGTCCATGCTGATATTCCGATAGCTCGCCATAGTGTTCACCTCCTTCGGTGGGCTGTCGCCCGGTTGCCCGGGCGACCGTTTCAGAATGGCAGCTCTCCATCATCCTCGCCGACTTCACTAAAGTCACCGTAGTCAGAGGCAGGATATCCACCAGGAGCAGTGCCGCCATAAGAGCCGCCCGGCGCACCGTAGCCCTGGCTCTGCTGAGGATATCCGCCCTGCGGCGCGTAACCGTCCTGCTGATAGCTGCCTCCGTCACCGTCGCGTTTGGAATTCCCAAAGTAAACATTGTCGGCTACAATCTCGGCGGATCGGCGCTTGTTGCCGTTGCTGTCCTGCCAGTCGCGGATCTGCAGCCGCCCCTCGACGACCGCCATGCGTCCCTTGCTGAAATATTTGCAGACGAATTCAGCGGTAGTTCGCCAGGCAACGATGTCGATGAAATCCGTTTCCTTTTCCCCGGACTGGCTTTTGAAATCGCGGTCGCAGGCAACGGAGAAGCTGGTAACAGAAAGGCCGGACTGCGTACGCCGCAATTCTGGGTCGCGGGTCAATCGACCCATGACGATGATCTTATTCAGCATCGGCCGTAGCCTCCGGCTCGTCAGCGTTTCGCAGCACCAACATCTTCATGCGGTACAGCGCACTGCGCGCCTGCTGAATGGCATCGAGAACTCTTTCGACATTGTAGCTGTTCTCACCCTTGATGGTCGCTTCCAGCACATCGCGCTCAGTTTCAGCGCGGATCAGCTCCTCGTAGCGATCCTGCGGAACGAGGACAAAGCCGGGGTCAAGCATCAGATCAGCGACCAGCTCAGCGGGGGTCTTTTTGGTATCTTCCATAACGATCTCCTTTCGTTTCTTTCTCAATGATTTCGATGGCCTTGCGGCACTGGCCGACATCAAACATTCCGATGTGAGTCTTCTCCACGGGCAAGCCCATCTTCTGGGCAAGCCACGCATAGGCCGCGTTGCGATGGCCGCGAAAGCGGCCATACTTCCACAGAGGGTCAAATACGGCGTGTGCAGCCTTTTTCCAGTTCCGCAGTTCCGCATTGGCAAGGCGGCCGAGGGGCTTGTCCGTCCCCTTATGCACACCGACGTATGCCATGCAGTTCCGACAGAGATAGATTTTGCCGTAGCTCTTGCCGTAGATGACCTTGCTGTCGACATACTCAGTCTCTCGACCGCAGTAGTCACAATAAACTTTCCTCACGGATGCCATTCCTCCTTGTATCTGGCAATCTGCTCGGGAGTGTCGGTTTCGATGCCGACCTCCTGGCACTCGGAAATGATGCCGTCCAGAAAGACACTCATTTCTTTCGTGGAATATTCGCTGGTGCCTTTGATCGCCCGGTAATGAATGAACTTCTTCCCCTCGACATAACCGACGCCGGTTTCGGCGTAGTGCCGCGCCACCAGCGCGGGTGGGACGCCCTCCCGCAGGGAGAACAGCACCTTGCACTCGTTTCCGGCCTCGTCGGTGTATGTCTCGCCAGTGCCGTAGCGCCGGAGCATTTCCTCGTAAACGGAGTCCTTGTCCGACTTCACCGCGACGGCCAGTTTCTCAATCAGCGACCATGCGTAGTTGTTCGCGTTGAGGCTTCGGGGGATGACGCGCCTTTTGATGGAGAATGTGATCTCCTGATCGCCGAGCGCATCCCACAGCTTCTTGCAGCTCTCGCGGGTTGTGATAGTCAGGACGCTTTCGCCGGTGCGAGAGAACGACCAGTCTTTCAGCCTGCCGTTCATAATGCAGCCCACTTCTCCTGATAGACCTGCATCAGATCCACCGCCCGGAGCCAGTCGAAGAAGTCGGAAATGACAGGGAAGATGCTGGGAGCGTCCTCACGGAAGTATGTTTCCGGCCATACATCGCGCCCGTTGCTGGCGATGTAGGTAAACTGCCGCGCTTCAGGGATCAACTCAAAGTAGGTGGGGTGCTGGGTACTGCCGAAATATTTTCCAGCGTCATAGCTCTTGGTGAACTTGACGTCGATGATTTCCCCGGCTTTCAAGCAGTCCAGACGGCCGTACAGCAGCAGGCTCACGCCGCCGACTTCGACAACCTTCTTGGCCTTGTACTGGAGGATGCCCCCGGCGCACCGTCGAGCGACCTTTTCGGCAGCGGCATACCACTGATTGTTCGGATCGCCGCGGCCGTTGATAATGCTCGTCACCAAATCTTCAAAGTCGATGCCGTTCTGCATGGCCTCGGTGGTAGGCGTCGGCTCCCGGCGCAGCGTCAGCATAAACTCCGCCATCGGGTCGCGCTCCGTTGTCATATCCTCATAGGGGTTGCCTTTCATGGTGTAGAGCCAGGACGACAGCAGCGAATGGGTCATCAGGTAGCGTCCCATTTACTCAGCTCCCTTCTCCTCTCCGGGCGCTGCCGGCGCGGGCGTGTACTTTTTCAGCACCTTATCGTAGAACAGGCCGCACTCCTTAACCTTCTTGTTCCAGAGGACGCCCAGCTCCTTGTTGGAGGTCAGCGCGTGCTTAATGGCCTGATATTTCGGCATGGCGGCGTTGGCGGTGTCGGCATCGACAATGCCGGCGATGATGGCCGTGCCCTCAACCATCGCGGCCTCGTATGCCGCCTGATCAACAGCATTCTGCTCGACCTCGGCAGTGGCCTTGGCGTTGTACTCGGCGAACAGCTTCGTCAGGAAGTCGTTAGGGCTGGTCGGGCCGAGTGCGGGGATCTTGCGAATGCCGGAGATGCCGCGCGTCCCCTTGGCGAAATACCTCTCGCAGTTGGAGAAGCCGATGGTGCGGTCATTGCCGTAAATCTCCACGAAGCCGCCCAAGTCCATAGGCTCCCAGACATTGTTCTTGGTCTGCCCCTCAACCTTGATGCGGAGACGGGTGTTGTCGCCGTCCTTTTCCTCAGTGGCGTGGAACACGATGACGATGTTCTTCTGCAGCTCATAGAAGCAGTAGTCCATCAGCCGGACGAATTCCTTGCCGACAAAGCCGTAGCCTTTGAGGGAGAGGCTGCCGTCGCGCTGGCCATACTTCGGGTCTTTCTTGATGGCCCACAGGGACATGAGAGAAATGAGCTTGCCGCCGGTGTCGAAGACGAGGGTATCAAAGTCCTGAAGATTGATGGGGGTGAGATCGCTGAGGATCTCGTCGTAGCTCTGGGGCTGGATGTATGGCTTGCGGTAGCGCGGCTCGATGCGGTCGATGCCAAAATCGACGTCAATGTGCAGGGGATTGGGGGCGGACAGCGCCAGAGTGGATTTTCCGATGCCGGGATAACCGGCGATCAGCATGCGGATTTTCTTTGCGCCCTCCTGGATGTCGTTCGGGTTTCTAATCATGGTGATAGCTCCTTTCAGTTGGTAGCGGCTTCGCGCCGCAGAGTGATGATTTCGTGGCACCGGAAACCGAAATTGCTTTCCCGGTACATTCCGGTCAGCTTGAACTTCTCCTCGTCATAGATGCTGGAGCAATTCACTAAGCCCTCGGTCTTATCGGGGTGATAGGCGCGGAACGCGGCACAGGCCGCGTGAGCGTCCGGGGCTTCGACCTCAGTCCAGCCGCCGAAAAACGGCTGACCGTCCGTGCCGTAGGTAAAATAGAACTTTGCCATTATCGCGCCTCGCTTTCCCACTTGATGCCGCCGCCGCTCAGACTGACGGCCATTGCGCCGAGGAATTTGACGTCGTCCTCGTCCAGCCCGATAAAGTCTCTCTCGCCAGGCGTGGTGAAGCCTTCTTTGAGAATCACGATGTCTCCGACAATGGGATTTCCGTGGCGCACGGTATCGTAGAGAATGCAGCCGAACAAATTGAGCGGCAGACCGCGCAGCAGTCCTTCCTCGTTGACGACCATGCAGAACGGACCGGGCAGGCCCTTCGGGTGTACGGCCTCGATCCATCCGCCGACAGCCTTTCCGATGGTCTCATAAGCAGGCTCGTCGAACTCCCTGACCTGCATCTTGTTTTCGGTGGTGATAACCAGTCCTTTCATCAATACTCCTTTCCGGGGAAGCACTCCGGCTCCTCCCATGCGTCGGACTGCTTGATGCAGATATCGCAGCCGACGATATTCAAATCTTTGTCTCTGAAAATTTCCTCGCACTCTTCACCACAGACGGGGCAAATCGGGAAGGTCGGCTCCTTGCCGTCCGGGTAGCCGGTGCGCTCCATGTTTTGGATAACGGGGTGGTCTGGCAGATCGTAGTTCATTCGGTTTCACCTGCCTCTGCGATGTAGCGGCGGACGGTGGCGGTCAGCCAGTCCTGTGTGGTGGCGTAGCCCTCAGCCTCTATCAGCCGTTGCAACGCCTCGTAGTCGGCGGTTTCAAGCCTTGCCGAGATACGACAGGTCAGCCGGTGTGCGTCCTTTTTGGCCGTCTTGCGGCTCTCTGCCAGCTCCGGCGCGAAGTGCGCGTAGAGCGCCGCCATCGCGTCTGGCCGCAGGCTCACGCCGTAGGCGTCTCCGTTCTCGCACTTGCTTTGAACGGTCTTGTCGTACTTGGGGTAGATGGCTGTACCACCGCGACCATATCCTTGGCCGGTATCTGCTTGGAAAGCCGGAGCTCTCTCAACTCTTCTGCCACGGTAGCACCCCCTCACCTCTTGACTTCGCACAGAGCGGTTGGTAAACTGACTGTGGGTAAGCATTTGCCCGAGGTCGTTCCCGATGCAGCGGGGCGACCTCTTTTTTCGTTTCGCGGCAATCACAGGCTTCGCCCGGGTCATTATTGCTCCCGCAAAGCGGGCAAGTCCGGTAATATGCCATCTTCATCACTCCTTTCACTTAGCGGCATTGGCCGCTTTTCTGGCGGCAATACGGGCATCTAACCACTCAGCGTTTCCCGGTATCGCCACAAATGCATTGAACCTTTCGAGGGTCAGCGCGCAGAGCCGATGTCGTACGCTTTCGGGAATTGCTGATGTGTCAATGTGAATATCGTCCGTCAGTTCACCTTCGAGTGATATTGGGCGGGCAGTCATTGTGTATCAGCCCCTTTGCCGAAGATTTCTTTGTCGGCCCACTTTTGAAAATCAGCGGCGTCGCGCTTGTTGGCGAACAGCGAAAATCTGAGCAGTCCGCGCCGGTTGATGCACACGGCAAGCGTGTTTTTTAACCCGATATCTAACTTGCGCTTTTCCTCTGGATCGACTTTTTTGCTTTCGTGATTGGGGTTTTTGTAGCCAAGTGCCTTGCAAATATCAGCGAAAACAATCCACCTGTCACCTTCGGCATCGAGGCTTCTAATTGAATTCCTGCCGTAGCTACAACTGTGAACGCGAGAGGCGATCTGCAACAAATCGTCGGTCGAGATATTCCTTCGCGCCCTTGCTGCGTAGTCCATGTTTTCCCTCCTTCCAGCGAGATTGTTTTACTCGATGTGTCCAAACCTTTAGACATCATCTGCAAAAAAAGTTCTCCGACGGTCGTATCCAGCGCGGAAGCGATCCTTTTCAGGATCTTCGTTGATGTGTTGCGTTCGGAATTGTTCTCCAAGCTTGAGATTGTAGCGCGACTAACTGCGCTTTTTTCAGCAAGCTCTTCCTGGGACATCTTCAGGAACTCCCGACGCTCTTTAATCTTGCACCCCATTCAATTCACCTCCTCTGTTGTTTACCGTCTAAAACTTTAGACAAGCAGATAATACACTATGCCATCCGGCGTGTCAAGTGGTTTTGACGAAAAATGAAAAAAATTTTAGACATCAAGATTGACATTCCTCGTACTATATTGTAAAATCTATTAGACAAAACGAGGGAGGTCTAAAGCAATGACACTATCGGAATTGATCATCGAATATCGGAATGAGCATGGGATTTCCCAGCGGCAAATGGCCTCTCAGTGCAAGCTTTCCACCGGATACATTTCTTTGATAGAAAAGGAAACTAATCCGCAGACAGGAAAGCCGATGGTCCCATCACTTGCCGTCTTAAATAAACTCGCAAAGGGCATGGGGATAACTTTAGACAAGCTTCTTTCTGTGTGCGATGATATGCCGGTAGATATCAGCGCAACAGAAAAGACCGTCCTTGATGAGAAGGACGGCCTTGACATTGAAATCGCAGAAATTATTCTATCTCTTTCGGAAAGCAAGAAACAGGAGGCGTTACGGTATCTCCGGTATCTCGCAGCGCAAGAAGAAAACTAAGAAGAGTCTCTTTCTCCTCAATCGACATAGCGCCAAGAATACGCAATAAGGCCAGCAGCTCTTTTGTCGTAGCCATACACGACACTCCTTTGTTTAGATTTACTGTCGGCAGTGAAGCTATTATATCAGACCGTACGGCAATTTTGTGAGAAAAGATAGATTATCACTTCCAGCAAGCTTCGACAGCCGATATGCTATATACGGGCGAAGTTGGATGACAGGGAGGTTCATTATGGCAATCCTGGCAATTTTCTTTATCGGCGTAACATTAACCATCGCAATTGTTGGCACGATGTTGCACCGCGCCGCAAAAGAAGAAAAGGAGCGTCAGCAGGAAACTATACAAGCGAAAACTGCGATTTATCGCAAGTTCGCGGAGGACTTTGCAAAAGTCGGATGGCCTGCGTGGGGATATGTAACTCACCTTCCTCCCGAGCAGCGGAGCCGGATGGAAAAAGGCATATATTCCAAGCGCATGAAACTTCTGAACTACGACCCGGAAATGCATACAGCCTGCGTCCTTGGAGAGCACGGTGAGACGTATGACATCGACGTATCCGGGTGTTCATGCCCTGATTTCAGAAAAAGGGGCCTCCCTTGTAAGCATATGTACTTCGCGGTTATAGAGATTTCCGATAAGATTTAACCCTATCGATACAGGTATATATGGTATCGCACGCAAACTTTTTGTGAAAATCATCATGGTATACCGTAGTGATACATCGCGTGCGCGCGTGCGTGTGCGCGCGATCGTGCGCGCACTGTCTCTGTACCTGTATCTGTATCTGAGACTGTATCTGCAATCTGTTTCTGATTCTGAATGTCTACTACTGCAAATCTATCGTTAGAAGGGGGTGGCGCTGTTGCCGAAAAAAACTGCAAAGCACCCGGCCAAGCCGAAGCGGGGCAAGAAGCTGGAAATCGAAGAACCGGGCGTTCTCTATGGCCGGTATAGCAGCCACAACCAGAAGGACATCAGCATTGAACAGCAGTTTGAGAAATGCTATGAGCTGGCGGCGGAGTATGGCATCAGGATCATCGACACCTATGCCGACCGTGCCGTTTCCGGCCGCACAGACAAGCGGGTAGATTTTCAGCGCATGATGGCCGATGCCGCAAAAGGGAAGTTCTGCTATGTGCTTGCGTGGAAGTCAAACCGTATAGGCCGCAATATGCTGGAGGCACTTGTCAACGAAGCACGGTTTCAGGAGCTGGGCGTCCGCGTTCTCTATGTGGAGGAGGATTTCGACGACACTGCGGCCGGGCGCTTCGCCGCCCGCTCGATGATGAATGTCAATCAGTTTTATTCCGAGAACATGGCCGAGGACATCAAGCGCGGTCTGTACGACAACGCCGCAAACTGCATGGTGACGAACGGCCATCTGCCTTACGGCTATAAAGCGGACGAAACGCTGCACTATGCCATCGACGAGCCGAAGGCTGCGGTTATCCGGGAGATCTTCACGCGCGTTTCCTGCGGCGAGGCATTCGTTGATATCATGGCCAGTCTGAATGATAGAGGCATTACAACCTCGTATGGTCGTCCGTGGGGGCGGTCGAGCTTTCAGAAGATCCTTTCCAACGAGAGATACCGCGGCATTTATATCTACGGCGATGTTCGCATTGAGGGCGGCATCCCGAGGATCGTCAGCGATGAACTCTACTTCAAGGTCCAGGAGGCGATTACCACGAAGAAAAATCCACAAGGGCGTCACCGCGTCAATGGTGACTATCTTCTCACCGGCAAGCTGTTCTGCGGGCATTGCAAAAGTCCCATGACCGGCATCTCCGGCACAGGCCGGGCAGGGAAGCTGCACTTCTACTATGTCTGCCAAAAGAGGCGGACCGAGAAAACCTGCCACAAGAAGAATGTTCGCCGCGATGTGATCGAGCTGAAAATCGCAAAGGCAATCCGGGACTACGCACTTAAAGATGACATAATCGAATGGATCGCGGATAGTTGCGTAGAAGATCATGATCGTAGAGTGTCAGAAAGTCACCTTAGCGTGTTTGAGGATCAACTCGCAGAAGTTAACCGCAGCATAAAGAATGTCATGTCGGCAATTGAGAAGGGTATTATCACGGAGACTACGAAAGGCCGTTTAATGGAGTTGGAAGCAGAGCGCACCGCCATAGAAGGGAAGATATGCGCCGCAAAAGCGGCTATTGTGCCTACCAATCGGGAAAGACTCGTCGAATGGCTCCGTAGCTTGCGCGAGGGAGATGTGCATGACAAGAAGTATCAAGCTGGACTGTTTGACACATTCCTTGTTGCGGCCTATCTATACGACGATAACCGCGTGAAAATTGTGTTCAGCTTTGCCGGTGATAAGAATACGATTGAAATCCCGCTGGAAGATGTCATAGACAGCATAGATGACGAGGCGTCATGTGTTCGTCTTAGCTCCACTTTGAGCCACCAAAACCAACACAAAACCGACGGTTTAGACCGTCGGTTTTGCTTTTATCTGCAGCAAATAATATTTTTTTGTGAGAATGCGATTTTGCGTTGCAGCAATTTGCAGCCATTGACAGCCGCAAAATTCCATGGCATCGTTAAGCCACAGAGGTGAGGAGCATGGCATATGGCAGCATTACACAGCGCGGCGACAAGTACCGCGTGTGCTTTGACTACGGCGTTGACCGCGAGGGAAAGCGTGTTCGCAAATACCGGACGTTCGACACGAAACGCGACGCGATCCGTGCGTTCAACGAGCACAAGGTCAAGATGGACAGGGGACGCAGGTCATGCCGAGCGAATACGCGTTCGCGCAGTGGCTTGACTACTGGTACGATAATATTATCGTGCCACAGATCGAGCAAACGACGTCATACGGTCATCAAGCATCATAATCTGCTGACGAACACGCTGAACGCGGCGGAGCGGCAGGAGTACATCACGAAAAATCCAATGCGTGCGGTATCGCCCCCGAAAAAGCGTCAGCGCGAGGCGAAGTTTTACACGCCCGAACAGCTTGGTGTTCTGCTCGCCAAGGCTGTCGGAACGCGGCTCGAGCTGCCGATGTTTATCTGTGCGTATCTCGGACTGCGCCGCGGCGAGCTGTGCGGCCTGCGGTGGAGCGATGTTGACCTTGAACACCATACCATCACGATTGAGAATACGCGCACGCAGGCCGGTAAAAAGGAAATCGAGAAGGGCACGAAAACGGCGTCCTCTACGCGCACGCTTTATCTGCCGGATACACTGTGCGATATGCTGAAGGCAGCAAAGGAGCATCAGCAGGCGTGCAGGGCAACGTACAAGAACACTGTGATTGTGATGGAGGACGGCAGGCCGTTCCGGCCGAATTATCTGTCCGAGCTATTCGGAAAGTTCCTCGCGGACAACGACCTGCCGAAAATCGTGCTACACGAGCTGCGGCACACATTCGCGTCGCTGTCCAATCAGGCGGGCATTCCGGCGTACAATATCGGTAAGGCGCTCGGCCATTCCACGCCGGCCACCACGCAGAAGATTTACACGCATCTGCTCGACCAGACGCACACGCAAGCGGTTGAAGGCGTGGCTGCAATCGCGGACGAGGCACGCCGGAAGGCAGGCAAGGAATATCTTTTACAGCTTGCGAAGGCGCTTATTGATGAAATCCGCGTGTGGGACCCGATGAAGTTCGGGGGACTGCAACGAGTACATGGAGGAAATCCAGTCAATCGGAGGGCGACTCGAGCCGCATACGGATGCGGCAGCACTCGGCAATATGCTTTACGAGACGTTTCGCGCGTCCTTCGGCACCCGCTCGTTCCGGTGTACGATTGAGGAATGCAAGGCAGTAGCGGAAAGAGCATTTGAGCAGGTGCAGAGGTGAGGAACGCGACAGAGTATATCCTGATGAATAAGGATGTGCCGTATGCGCTGTTCTCCTGCGCGCAGGATGAATTTGGCGAGGAGAGTGCTATTCTTCGTGAGTGGTATACCAACCTGCGGCCAATCGGCCTGCAATCGCTCACGGCGTGGCTTGAGAAGCGCAGAGCGCCCAAACGACGCAAACATATGGAGCAGCTTCTCGAGCAGTACGGCTGTGTCGGTCTGGAGGGCTTTCTGCGTGTGACGCATGCGCTGTCAGCGGCGTCAAGTAAAGTTCGCAAAAAGGCTCCTGAAAAATGAAGTTAAGCTATGGTGGTCAGTGTGGCCGCAATGGATGCATGGCTTATGTAGGCTCTGGAAACAGACCAGTTCTCGGCGTATTCCATGAGATACGTTGTCACCAGACGAACATAAGAACTTTCATTCGGAAAGATTCCAATCACGCTGGTACGTCTGCGGATTTCACGATTCAATCTTTCAATCATGTTGGAAGATGAAATCTTTCACGCGTCCAGCATGGGGAATGCATAAAAAGCCAGAGAATCTTCCAATCCGTCTTCAAGGCACTGAACCGCTTTCGGAAAGCGCTTGGCATAGGAGTCCACATCGAGTGGGGGTGCGGTTCTAATGAGAACGCTAACCGCCTAATCCGGCGATGGTTTCCAAAAGGTACTGACTTCTCCAAAGTGACGGCAGCACAGACCGCTGCCTTGCAGGACTGGATCAATAACTATCCACGCAAGGTTCTCAACTGGTTAACCTCCAATACAGTGTACGAACTGTATATGCAGCAGGAATAAACCGTCCAAATCGCATATTTTCTCATTTTAGGAGTGGCGAAAAAAGTCACACCTTATCGGCGTACTTAAAATACCGAAAAAGCGTGATAATACGGTGTATGCAAGCCTAAAAAGTGAAGATATTGTATGCTTTATATATATTACCTAAATTATGCAATTCAGTTTTTGGCAAGTTTACTATTGCAGCTCAGCCATTTCATTTTTCGATGGATTTCGCAGTCTCCCCTGTTTTCTGCAACTTCGAAAAGGAGAACGGCAGTCGGGTTACTCTTGCGTTTGTTTCGTGAAATATTCGCAATTCACAGATACCGTACTGCTGCACATGCCGGCTGCTCTACGCAACTCTTTTTTATCTGGTGATCATGCACGGCGCCTGCGAATTACATTTATCAACACACTTTACCGTAAGGTGCGACGACTCGTCGCACCCTACGATATATGTAATATAAAGCATGAAAAAGGGTAAACCATCGTTTCTCTTCACTCTCCGAAAACTCCTAACTCCTGTCTTTCATCTAATCCCCCACTCCCGCAAACAAAAAGAGGAAGGCTCAACGCCTTCCCCTTTCAAACTTTCTATATTACTGCTCTCTAAAGTGCACCTCACCGGTCTCAGCGTCCATGCCCTCCACGATAGCGAGCGACTCGAGCTGATAGCCCAGATTGCGGATAATACGGCCGCCCTGCTTGGAAACCCTTCTCCACGGCGATGCCGATGCCCTCAACCGTACCGCCGGCCTGTGCCACGATGGAGATCAGGCCCTGCAGCGCACAGCCGTTTGCCAGAAAATCGTCGATAACAAGCACATGGTCATCCGGACCTAGGAACTTCTTAGAAACGATAACCTGATTCTTACACTTATGCGTAAAGGATTCGACCTCGGCAACATAAACTTCGCCGTCGATGTTGACGCTCTGGGTCTTCTTTGCAAACACGACCGGAACACCGAAATGACGTGCCACAATGCAGGCAATACCAATACCGGATGCCTCAATGGTAACGATCTTGTTGATCGGCTTGTCCGCGAAACGGCGCTTGAACTCCTCGCCCATCTGATCAAACAGGTTAATATCCATCTGATGGTTCAGAAAGCTGTCTACCTTCAGAATGTTGCCTTCCTTAACAACGCCATCCTTGACAATTCGTTCCTCTAAAAAGTTCATGCTGCCACTCCCTGTTTTTTGCTTTATTTTCATCAGCTCTGCAATAGCTGCACTTAGTATTTTACCATTGTACTATACTTCGACAGGTTTTTCAATCATTCGTGTGGAAATTATTCCTCAATTTTCTCGGTTTTCTCCGCGTACTGCTGAATGATTTCCGCAACCTGCTCATGCGTGCCAACGGCGTTGATAAACTCCAGCAGAGCATTTGCCGTCATGTGCGCGGGCAAATCCAGCGCGTGCAGAACGGCAGCGCGGCGTGCGGTGCTGTCGGGTCTGCCGGACAGTCCCCACTCGTAAAAATCCGCCTTGGTGATGACAGGATGCACCGGCATTTCGCTCTCGTCCTGCTGCGCAAAGGTTGCACCCGCTCGGCGGAGCGCATCCAGAATCACCTGCGGACGCATGCCCTCCACGCCCAGCTTGCCCTCCTTGGAGCCGTGCCGCTTGCGGCGTTCCTTGCCCGCGATATCGGGCACATACGCCTGCTTGACGCAGCCCTTCGGCAGCGCGCCCTTGAGGTAATTGCGGATGACAAAACCCGCACCGTCACTGTCGGTCAGCACAATGAGACCGCGCGTTTCCGCGATACGGCGCAGCAGCTTGAGCTGGTCTTTATTGTTAAAAATGCGGAATCCGCCGCTTTCAAGCACCACGGTGTCCACCACCTGCCGGACGGTGTTCACATCATACCGGCCCTCTACCAGAATTGCTTCCCTGATGCGTGTCATTTCTTTTTCCCCCTTCAGCTCTGCCGCCATGGTGAGCAGCGTCAGCTCGATCTGCTTCTGCCGGTCTGCTGCGCCGCCCTTGAGTGCGGCATCGGTCTCCGCGCACAGCGACGCCGCCTTTCGCAGCCAGCTGAGCGGCACACGCCGTGCTGCATTCTGAATCTGCCTTGCGTAGTACGGCGATTTCGAGCCGATCATCTCCATCAGCTGTTTTTCGCCGCTGCGGTTCTCCGCGCACAACTTGGCAGCATACAGACGCTGGATGTGACGTGTGATGGCGGTGAAGATCATGACCTCGTTGTTCTTCTGCGCGAGCAGCTCCCCGACGAGTGCGACCGCCCGATCAAACCTGCCTGCGGTTACCGCGTCGGTCAGGTCGAACACGACTGCATCCAGCACCGGCGAGCATACCGCATCGATGTTATAGCGCTTGATAACGCCGGTCGTGGTGTGCGCGGCTGCCTTTTCCATCTCACCGGCGAGGTTGGTCATGGAATTGCCGCACAGGAAGATCATGTACGACGCATCTCCCGGTTCGATCATGCAGCCGAGTGCCTTTGCACGACGCTCGAGCCACGCCACCAGCTCCTGCTCCTCTGCGTGTGCGAACTCGGCAAAGCAAGCGTGCTTCTCGAGTGTCTTGTACAGCTTGGTGCGCTTGTCCGGCTTGCCGTCCAGCACGTCGTAGTAGAACACGAGGCAGACGTACTCCGGCAGATCACCAAGTACGCTCGGCAGCACGTCTGCGAAGCCGGCAGGCGGCTTGAACAGGTCGAAGTCTTTGACGATAATGAGTTTTTTATCTGCCATCGCGGGATAGCTGTCAATGGCCTCGGTCAGCATTTCCGGTGTCAGACCCTTGCCCTCGAACTCAATAAGATTGAAATCCGCAAAGGTCTCGTCCACCACCTTCTGCCGCAGCTGCCGCAGATAGTATTCCTTCATGTAGCTTTCCTCGCCCGAAATGATGTACAGCGTGGCAAATTCGCCGTTTTTCAGGTCGCGGATCAGCTGTGATTTTCCGTTTGGTTTGGTTTCTCTTGCCGCCATGTGTTACTCCTTTTTGAACTGCCGTGCGATCTCGCCTTCCTTATAGGTGCTCTGCACGTCCAGTCCCTTGTGCGACCGTAGTCCCTTCTCCGAACTCGCCGCAATGATGATATGCTGTGCGCCTGCCGCTTCGGCGTACTGTGCCATGCTTTCGCCGCTGCTCAGATGGTTCGCGCTGAGCACCAGCTCCGCTGCGGCAGGCAGCGTGTTTTGTTCCAAATAGGCTGAAAGCTGCTTCTCGGTCGGACTGTGCAGGATGAGCACCTCGTCCGCTATGCTTACGGCCAGTTTTCCCTCGGTGATCGGGAAAAGCTCCACCGGTGCGATCGGGTTTGTGAGCGTCACCGGCTCGCTTACCTCCTGCGCCTCACGCTCGTGCACGAAGGAAAGCAAATCGGCGTTGGTCCTGCGCTCCTGACAGCCTGCGGGCATGAGCAGTTCCCCAACCTCGACCGTTTCCATCAGCTCCGGCAGGTTGCGCGCATGTCCCTGATCGACCGCGGTCAGCACGACCGTATCCAGCCGTTTCAGACCATTCCAGCGCAGCCACTCGCGCACCTGACGCGCAGCGTTCCGGTAGCTGCCGCAGTCTATGAGCATCGCGTGTTCGGTGTCGCTCAGCAGAATGGCCTGACCGCTGCCGCACGGCAGATGCGTCACCGTATACCGGCCGTTCTGGTGCTGCACCTCGGCAATACATAAGCCGATCAGCACCACCGCCAGACACGGCAGCACGGCTTTCCATTTGACGTGCTTTCCGGCAGTCAGCCACACGAGCAGCGCCGCGAACACGATGCCGAGCGCCGCCAGACCGAAGGTGTTGTTCGGGTGCAGCGTGCCGAAGCCGAGGTCCGCGATGATATTCGCTGACCAGAGCAGATAGCTTATGAGCGGACGCACCAGTCCGGCGAGCATCGGCACAAGCGCCGGACAGACGGCTGCTGCAACACACAGCACGAACCCGCTCACAAAGCAGAGCGAGGTCACGCCGACCGTCATCAGGTTGCTGATGGGCGACAGCACAGACACCGCGCCGAACGAGGTCAGCAGAATCGGTACTGTAAATATCGTAGCACAAACCGTGCAGCTGAGTGCGCTCGTGATGACCGCAAGCGCCTTGCGCACGAGTTTCGGCGCACCGGCAAACGGCTTTTCGAGTGCATGCTGCAGCTTCCCTGCGAACAGGATAAGACCGAGCGTAGACGCGAATGAAAGCTGCAGACCCACACTTGCGATCGCGTACGGATTGACAAGCAGCAGAACAGCCAGTGCCATCAGCAGCGCGTTCAATCCGCCCGACCGGCGCCGGAGCAGAAATCCGCCTGCGGCCGTCAGGTACATCAGTGCCGCACGCAGCACGGACGGCGTGGCTCCCGCGACCGGCACAAACAGCAGCACCAGCGGGATGGACACAACCGTTCCCCACCGTTTGCCGAACAGCAGCGTGCAGAACCCGACGAGAAAGCCGATGTGCAGTCCGGAAACAGCCACCAGATGGCTGAGACCCGCAATGCGGAACGCAGTCTGATCGGTGTCGCTCAGATTTTTGCTGCCGCCGACCAGCAGTCCGGTCAGCAGTCCGGCTTCGCGTTCCGGAAGGGCACGCTGCACCGCATTTCGGCAGAACCGCGCGATCCTCTGCGGCGCAAAGCGCAGGCTGTCCCGTTTAGAGTCCAAGACCTCGAACTGCACCGCGTTGTGCTCCTCGTCGGTCGCATACGCGCCCGCGATATAGCAGCCCTCTGACGCCTGATACGCCGCACGGTCAAAGCCGCCGAGCGTGTCCGGCACATAAAGTGTGGCCATGACGCGTACCCTGTCTCCTGCCAGCAATGGCGGTTCGGTTTCCGGCAAGTAGCACCGCAGGCGAAACCGCCTGCCGTCCGTTGTCTCCGCCGAGAGCAGTACGCGCTGGTCGGTGTCGTACACCTCGGCATCCCGCAGGGCGGCTGCGGTGATCTCCTGCGTTTCGCCGGCTAAAGCACGAATGGGCACGACCCGCAAATCCCGGAACACGGCAAAGCCGGTCAGCGCAAGAGCGGCAGCCGCCAGCACAGCAAACACATTCAGCAGACACTTGCGGCGGCGCAGAAACACAGCCGCAAGTACCAGAAGAAGCGCGATCGGTGCAATGATATGCAGCTGCACCGGCAGCTCCAGGCAGACTGCCGCGTACAGCGCGGCAGCCATCGGCGGCACCAGATAAACCAGAGGGCGTTCTCGCATACGGGGTCACTCCCTTGCCTTTTCTACTATTATAGCAAAGACCGGAACGCGCCGCAACCGCAGACCGCCTTACAGCGTACTTCTGCGGAACTGGGTCGGTGTTGCGCCGGTTTTCTCGGTGAAGGCTGTAATAAAGTTGACCTCACTGCGGTAGCCGACGCGGAACGCAATTTCCTTGACCGAAAGCGACGTGGACTGCAGCAGGGCCTTGGCCTCGTCAATCCGATGCAGCATGATGTACTCGTGCGGGGAAAATCCGGTCGTGCTGCGGAACAGCCGCGAGAAATGCGACGGACTCAGGCTGACCGCGTCCGCCACCTTCTCCACGGACAACGGTTCAAACAGGTGTTCTCCGATATACTTGACCGCCTGTGCAATGGCATCGTTTTTCCGGTCGGGTCCCGCCTGCACCGGAAACAGCAGCGCGCACAGAATTCGGTAAATGCGCTGCGAGCGGTCCAGCTCGGTCATGTCGCCGGTGCGCAAGCCGGAAATGATCTGTGCCAGCTCCTGCTCGATGCGTAAATCCGCCGGCGGCGTAAGCACCTGCCTGCCGCCGCGGAACGCGAGTATCTGCTCGAAAAATGCCGCCGCATTTGCGCCGTCAAAGTGAATCCAGAGCGCTTCCGCGTCGCCCTTGGTATAAAAATGATGCGGTCTGCGGCAGTCCACCAGTCCGACCTGTCCGCGCTCGGCGCAGTAGAGCTGGTCGGTCTCGAAGTACATCGTACCCGAGCGAACGTAGGTCAGAAAGAGATTCTTGTGGCTTTCCAGATGGGCGATGTCGCAGCTGTCGAGAAAATTATACCGCGCATCGTAGTAATAATGTCCCACGCGGGTGACATAGTAAAACAGCCGCCGAGCCGTTGCGGACGGCGTTGAGAAAAATCGTTCCGAGCGCGACAGCACACCCGGCTCACTGAAAACCTTCACGGCATTCCCTCCTCTGCCTTCTATGATAGCACAAAATATGAATAGATTGCAGTATTTTGTTATTGCCAAATCAAAGAAAATTCGGTATGCTGTTAGCAGAAGTAAAAAAGCTGAACCGGAACGATAGATATTGCGGTTCGTTCCGTCCGATCAGCTTTGAAGGCAAGGGGTTGTTGTAATGATAAAGGAAAAGACGTTTTATAAATCCTTTATGGTGCTGGCACTGTCGCTGGCGCTGCAGAACCTGCTCACCTACGGCGTAAACCTGATGGACACCATGATGCTCGGACGGTACAGTCAGGATGCCATGGGCGGCGTAAGCCTGTGCAATCAGGTGCAGTTTCTGCTGCAGATGCTGGTCGTCGGTGCAGGCGAGGGCGCGGTCGTTATGGGCTCGCAGTACTGGGGCAAAAACAAGCTGGAGCCGATCCCGCACATCATCGGTGTGGCTTTGCGCTTCGGCGGTTCACTGGCAGTGCTGATGTTCGGCATTGTACTGTTCTTCCCGCACCAGCTGCTGTCGCTGCTGTCCAACTCGCCAACGGTCATCGCGGAAGGTGAAAAGTAGTTTCCAGATCATCTGCTTTACCTATATTATCTTTACAATAACCAATATTCTGGTCGCATCCCTCCGCTCGATCGGTGTAGTAAAGATCGGTTACATGATCTCGGGTTCGACGCTCATCATCAACGTGTGCCTGAACTACTGCCTGATCTACGGCCACTTCGGGTGTCCGGAGCTGGGTGTGCGCGGTGCGGCTATCGCAACGCTGGTTTCCCGCTGTGTGGAGCTGCTCATCGTTATCTACTACCTGAAGTTTAAGGAGCACAAGCTGAACCTGAGCCTGCGCAAGCTGGTTCACATCGACACCAGCTATGTGCAGGGATTACATGCACGTTTCCCTGCCCGTGCTCATCAATCAGGCGCTCTGGGGCATCGCGCAGATGGTACAGACCGGTATCCTCGGTCATCTCGGCGGTGATGCCACGGCTGCCAATGCGATTGCGGTGCAGGTATATCAGGTTCTGTCGGTTGTCTGCTATGGCGCCGCGTCCGCATCCGGCATTGTGGTCGGCCGCACCATCGGCGAGGGCAACCAGCAGCGGCTGCGTCCGCTTGTACATACGCTGCAGGTCCTGTTCGTCTCCATCGGACTGTGCTCGGGTCTTTTGATCTTCCTTCTGCGCGTACCGATCCTTGCGCTGCTCGGCGGTACGCTCACCGAAACGGCGTACACGTATTCCCTGCAGTTCATGCTGGTGCTCGCCATCACAACGGTCGGCACCTCGTACCAGATGGCGTGCGATAACGGCATCATCCGCGGCGGCGGCGACACCAAGTTCAGCGCCAAGATGAATATCATCAGCATGTGGCTTATCGTTGTGCCGTTCTCGGCAATGGCGGCTTTCTGGTGGAAGTTCCCGCCGGTTGTCGTATTCTTCCTGCTCAAGTGGGATCAGCTGTATAAGATCATTCCCGTGGCTATCCGCCTGCACAGCTGGAAGTGGGTCAAGAAGGTGACTCGGCCGGATACCGCAGAAGGTTAAAATCGAATTTATCCTCTCTCTTTGGGGCTCGCTGCAAGGCGGGCTCCTTTTTCTGCACCGAGTTTCCGGGGCATACGAACTGCGTTAGCGTGTTCGCCCCTGCCGGGCGGCTCCTTTTTCTACACCGGCTGACCGAGGCACACGAACTGCCGCAGGCGAGTTCGCCCCTGACGGGCGGGGGTTTTTCGCTGAACCTCAGCGGGGAGTTGCGCTCTTCGGAGTGCGGAGATTCGCCGTACCCACGGCGAGGGGCAAGAGGGTAGACACCTACGGTTTCTACCCTCTTAACTCCCGTTTCCCTTTATTTCTTAGTCTGGCGCAGATTGCCGACATGTGACCGCTGCGAAATGGGGAACGGCAGTCGGGTTACTCTTGCGTTTATTTCATAAAATATTCGCAGTTCACAGATAGCGTACTGCTACACATACGGGCAACTCTACGCTGGGTGCGGCATAACAGTGCCGCACAATTCTTTAGCGCGTTGTTATAGACAGGGCCTGCGAGAATAAATGCTGCCGAACGCCTACATTCGCAGGTGCCGGGCGTAACAACGTGCAAACGAATTGCGCGACACGGGTATGTCGCGCCTGCGCAGATGAAATCACATGTGTAGCAGAACGGTATCTGACACTGCGAACAGGTTGCGAAAGATACAGAAGTAAAAATCCTCTGCCGTTCCCCCATTTCGAAGCGGTCACATGTCGGTAATCTGCGCCAGACTATCTAACAAGGGAAAGGTAGGAGTCCAAAGAGGAAGGGAAACCGCAGGTGTCCCTTCCTTTTTGCCCCCCTCGCCGTGGGTACGGCGTCACCACCGCCGCGGCGCGGCAGCCCCCGCACACTCCGCAGAGCGCAACTTTCCGCGATTTCAGTTGACAACTGCCCGCAAAAGTGGCATAATAGATACGCAATACAGAAAATGCGATGAGGAAACGAGTTTTCCATCCGCCGTTCTTCAGAGAGAGGACATTCGCTGCAAGTCCTTGTCCGGTGCGGAAAACAGCCACTTCCGAGCAGTTCTGCAACTGAAACAGACCGTCCGATCCCCGATACCGGATTACCGAGATGGATATGGCATACCCATATTCAAATCAAGGTGGTACCGTGGAAGCATGCTTTCGCCCTTGAAGTCCGGGCGGAGGCTTTTTTTCATTTTCTGTTTTATTTCCGTAAATTCTTTTTTTGGAGGAATCAATTTATATGCAGTACAGAGGACTCAACGAGCTGCGCGAGATGTACCTCAGTTTCTTTGAAACCAAGGGTCATCTCCGCCTGCCGAGCTTTTCGCTCATCCCGCAGAACGACCCGTCGCTTCTGCTCATCAACTCCGGCATGGCGCCGATGAAGCCGTTCTTCACCGGCGAGCAGGAGCCGCCGCGCCACCGCGTTACCACCTGTCAGAAGTGCATCCGCACCGGCGATATCGAGAACGTCGGCAAGACCGCCCGCCACGGCACCTACTTCGAGATGCTGGGCAACTTCTCCTTCGGCGATTACTTCAAGCACGAGGCCATTGCCTGGAGCTGGGAATTTCTGACCAGCCCGGACTGGGTCGGCATTGACCCGGATCGCCTGTATCCCTCCATCTATCAGGACGACGACGAGGCCTTCGACATCTGGAACAAGGAGATCGGCATTGCCCCGGAGCGCATCTTCCGCTTCGGCAAGGAGGACAACTTCTGGGAGCATGGCTCCGGTCCGTGCGGTCCCTGCTCCGAGATCTACTATGACCGCGGTCCCGAGTACGGCTGCGGCAAGCCCGGCTGCACCGTAGGCTGCGAGTGCGACCGCTATATTGAGGTGTGGAACAACGTCTTTACCCAGTTCGACAACGACGGCCACGGCAACTATACCGAGCTCAAGCAGAAGAACATCGATACCGGCATGGGTCTGGAGCGTCTGGCCTGCGTGGTACAGGGCGTTGGCTCTCTGTTCGACGTTGACACCGTGCGCAACATCACCAACAAGGTTTCCGAGATCGCCGGCAAGCACTACGGCGAGAGCGACAAGACCGATGTTTCCCTGCGCGTTATCACCGACCACATCCGCTCCACCGTCTTTATGATCGGCGACGGCGTTGTCCCGCAGAATGAGGGCCGCGGCTACGTTCTGCGCCGCCTGCTGCGCCGCGCCGTTCGTCACGGCAAGCTGCTCGGCATTGACAAGCCGTTTATGTCCGACGTTGCTTCCACCGTTATCAACGAGTCCGGCGGCGCATATCCGGAGCTGGTTGAGAAGCAGAAATATATCCACAAGGTTATCGAGAACGAGGAAGCCAGCTTCAACAAGACCATCGACAGCGGTCTGGCTATCCTGAATGACAAGATTGCCGCTTCCGACGGCAAGGAGCTGTCCGCTGCGGACGCATTCCAGCTATACGACACCTACGGCTTCCCGATCGACCTGACCCTTGAGGTACTCGAGGAGCAGGGCATGACCACCAGCCGCGAGGAGTTCGACCGCCTGATGAACGAGCAGCGCGAGCGTGCCCGTGAGGACCGCAAGAAGATGGGCGACCTCGGCTGGCAGAGTGAGGATCTGGGTCTGGACAAGTCCATCAAGACCGCATTTGATGGCTACACCACCCTCGAGGAGTCCGCAAAGATTCTGGCTATCGTAAACGAGGGCGAGGTTTCCGGCGCAGCTGCCAAGGGTGAGAAGATCACCGTTGTACTCGACCGCACCCCGTTCTACGCAGAGATGGGCGGCCAGATCGGCGACCACGGCGTTATCACCGGCAAGAACGGCGCTATGGCCGTTTCCGATGTTCAGAAGACCAAGGACGGCAAGTATATGCACATCGGCGTTGTCACCGATGGCGAGCTGTCCGTTGAGGACGAGGTTACGGCTTCTGTTGATGCGGCTTACCGTCAGGCTATCTGCCGTGCACACACCTCCACCCACCTGCTCCAGAAGGCGCTCCGCACCGTGCTCGGCGACCATGTTGAGCAGGCAGGCTCCTACACCGCAAACGATCATATCCGCTTCGACTTCACCCACTTTGCAGCGCGCTGACCGCTGAGGAGCTGGCTAAGGTCGAGGATATGGTTAACGATGCGATTCTGGCTGGCAGCCCGGTTATCACCGAGGAAATGAGCATCGACGATGCCAAGAAGAAGGGCGCAGTGGCTCTGTTCGGCGAGAAGTACGGCGAGACCGTCCGCGTGGTACAGGCCGGCGACTCCATCGAGCTTTGCGGCGGTACCCATCTGGACAACACCGCGAAGGCCGGTTCGCTCAAGATCATTGGTGAGGCTTCTGTTGCCGCAGGCGTGCGTCGTATCGAGGCCGTTACCGGCAAGGCTGTCCTCAAGCTGATGAACGACCGTCAGGCTGTTCTCAACGAGGCCGCTGCTGCACTCAAGACCAATCCGAACGAGCTGTCTGCCAAGATTGAGCAGCAGGTAAACGATATGCGTGCTCTCAACAAGAAGCTCGAGAAGATGGGCGCAAAGGTCGCTGCAATGCAGATGGTTGACCTGTTCAACGTATCCCGCAACATCAAGGGTGTAGAAGTGGTTGCCACCAAGCTAGATGACGCATCTGCTGACATGCTGCGCACCATGGGCGATGACATCAAGGGCAAAAAAGGACAACATGGTTGCTGTTCTCTCCGCAGTCAACGGCGACAAGGTAAGCCTGCTTTGTGTCTGCGGCGCTGAGGCCGTCAAGAAGGGCGCACACGCCGGCAAGATCATCAAGGAAGTTGCCAAGATCGTTGGCGGCGGCGGCGGCGGTCGTCCGGACAGCGCAACCGCAGGCGGCAAGAATCCGGCAAAGCTGGAGGAAGCACTCGAAGCTGTCAACAACATCGTTGACGCAATGCTGTAAACCGTAAATCAGGGCAAAACCGCGGGAAATCCTCCCGCGGCACACCCATTCAGAAAGGAGCGATCATTCCATGGAAGATTGTCTGTTCTGTAAGATCATCGCGGGCGATATCCCGTCGAGCAAGGTGTACGAGGACGACCTCTGCTACGCCTTCAATGACATTGACCCGCAGGCTCCCCACGCATTTTCTCGTGATCCCGAAGCAGCACATCAAGTCTGTGGCCGCCGTTGATGCGTCCAACAGCGCGATTGTAGCGCACTGCTTTGAGGTCATTGCGAAGATTGCCAAGGAGCGCGGCATGGACAGCTTCCGCGTGGTCTCCAACATCGGAGAACAGGCGGGTCAGAGCGTGTTCCATCTGCATTTCCACGTTCTTTCCGGACGGGATATGACCTGGCCGCCGGGCTAAACCTTCTTCTAAGGGGGACGCTGTCCCCCTTAGATACCCACAAAGTTCCGTAGAAACTTTGTGGGATATCCCCCCTCGTCCGCACAACGGACGAGGCCGTGCCGCTGCGGCACGGGCAGTGGAGAAAAAGTCCGGCAGCGCCGGACTTTTTCAGGGAATTGAATCGGCGTACTGCGGTACGCCGCTGCCTGCGCTTGCGCGAACGGCAGAAAAAAGGCACACCGTTTGGTGTGCCTTTTTTGTATGCGTTGGTTTACGTTTTGCTTATTTCTCAGATGATAATACCCTCGCAATGGTCGATTTCGTGCTGGATAATCTGTGCGGTCCAGCCAGTGAAGGTTTTCAGTCTCGTCTGGAACTTTTCGTTCTGGTACTGCACCTTGATGGATTGCCAGCGACGCGTTTTGCGCGTGCCGGTCAGCGACAGGCAGCCCTCCTCGGCCTCATAGCCGCCGGACTGCTTGACAATTTGCGGGTTGAACATCACCATGTACGTTCCCTCGTTATCGAACGCGATGATGCGCTTGTTCACGCCGATCATGTTCGCCGCCATGCCGACACAGCCGTCCTTGTGCGCTTCGAGCGTTTCCAGCAGGTCGGTTGCGGTTTGGATATCGTCCGGCGTGGCCTGCTCGGCCTTCTGCGCTAAAAATTTCTCGTCTTTGCAGATTTCCTGAATCATATTGTGCTCCTTATTTATGTTTGCGTTCCCAGTCGGCCATAACGGCCAGCTGCTCCGGTGTGTGGAACCAGTGCTCGCCTTGCGGCACGATGATCAGCTCCGCACCGGATTGTGCCGTGTAAGTGCGGATAGTCGCCAAGTCGGTCATGCTGTCATTTTCGCCGTAGAGAATGTACTGCGGGCAGTACCAGTCCTTTGCCGGATGCGCACGCACCCAGCAAAGGTAGTCCCACGAGAGCATATCCCCTTCCCTTGCGGGATACATGCCGCGCTCGCGCAGGATTTTCTCGGTAATGCCTGCCGCGCATATTCTGTCGCAGATCAAGCGCTCCATATCCACGATGGGCGACACGAACAACGCTTTTTCCGGTGCGGCAAACGCCAGCCGCGCAAAATACGCCCCGATACTGGTCGCGCGCACGTTTGTCGCGCGCCAGTGTGCTCTTGCGTAAGCCATCACGCGGGTGAGTTCAGGGGCGGCTGTCCATGGTGCAAATTCCTCATCCCGGTTTTGGCGTGTGCCGTGATTCGGCAGGTCGATGGACAAAACCTGTGCGTCCGGAGACACGATTTCGGCAAACGGCAGGGCTTCTTCCTTACAGCCGAATTGTCCGTGAACGAACAGCCACAGCGTGTCCGACGGCTCGCCGTACAGCACCGCCGGTGTGTTTTCGATGAAGAGTTGTTCGGTTTTCATGCGTTACCCTTGTCTGCCAGCCAGTTCAGCGCGCACCATGTGTGCAGTGCTGCGCCGCGCGGCAGGATATCCTCGTTGAACACGACCCTTTCGTTGTGCATCGGCTCACCGAACGCAGGATTTTCCTGTTTGGTGCCTGCACCGATGAGCAGGTATGCGCACGGTAAATCGTAGGTGTAGGACGCGAAATCCTCCGAACCCATGCCGCCCTCGTCCAGCCGATAGACCAGCTTTTCACCGAACAGCGCCCCGGCAAGGTCTGCCATACGATTGGTCAGCGCAGCGTCATTTCTGAGCGGCGGCGCGGACGCGATCTCTTCCGTGACGGCTGTGCCGCGGAACGCCTGTGCAGTGCACCGGGCGATTTCCCCGATACGGGTGAAGATCTGCGCGGACAGGTCGCGGTCAAAGCTGCGGATGGTGCCCTCGAGCACCGCGGTCTGCGGGATAATATTGGGCGCCTCACCGCCGGTCATACGGCCGATGGTCACGACAGCAGGCGTTTTTGCGCCGATCTCGCGGCTGATGATCTCCTGCAGCGACAGGTAAATGTGGCTTGCGATATTGAGCGGGTCCACGCCCTTTTCCGGCATTGCGCCGTGGCATCCAACGCCGTTTACCGTGATGCGGAACAGCGTGCAGCCCGCCATAAACGTGCCGCGTCCGCACAGAACCAGTCCGGACGGCGTGCCCGAATTGACGTGCAGCGCAAAGCCTGCCTGCGGTGCCGGGTCTTTCAGCACGCCCGCCGAGAGCATGGCCTTCGCGCCGGTAAAGCCCTCCTCGTCCGGCTGAAACACCAGCTTGACCGTGCCTTGCAGCTGCGTCCGGTACTCCTGCAGCAGCTTTGCCGCACCGAGCAGCATCGCCGCGTGCATGTCGTGGCCGCAGGCGTGCATGCAGCCGTTCGCGGATGCAAAATCAAGTCCGGTCTGCTCGGTCACACGCAGCGCGTCCATGTCGGCGCGCAGAAGCAGACAGCGGCCGGTCTCGGTGCCGGTTATCTCCGCGACGACGCCGCCTGCCAACTCGCGCGGCTGATAGCCCATCTCAAGCAGGCGTTTTTTGACGCAGGCTACGGTGTTCGGCAGGTCAGTGCCGACCTCGGGTGCAGCGTGCAGCGTCCGCCGGTCGCGGACAATATCCTCTCGGATGCGCTCTGCCGACTCAAGCACCTGCTCTGCCGTTATGGTTAAGGTTTGTGACATAGTTGTACCTCCCTTGTCGGTGTTTCTGTATTGCCTTAAGTATACCATAAATTGCAGAAAAAAACCGCTCTGTTTTTATTTGGCGCAGCCATTTCCCGTATTTGCCTTGACGAAACGCGCTGTAAATTGTATCATATAGGTATATCATTGTGTCCACATGGCAACTTGGCGGCAGCGTGACAGGCTGAGGGGAAATCCGCCGATGTCATCCAGATGCAACGCAAACAAAGGGAGTATGTAGGTATGAAAAAAATTCTAAACAGCCTGCCGTTCAAGCTGCTGCTTGGCGTTGCGGTAGGCATCGTGCTCGGTCTGGTTGCGAACGAGGCCGTGATGAACGTGGTCGTGACGATCAAGCAGGTGCTCGGTCAGATCATCACGTTCTGTGTGCCGCTGATCGTTATCGGCTTTATTGCGCCGTCCATCACTAAGCTGGGCCACAACGCATCCAGAATGCTGGGCATTGCGCTCATTATCGCATATGTGTCGTCGGTCGGCGCGGCGCTGATGAGCACGGCAGCCGGTTACACACTCATTCCGCACCTGTCGATCGTATCGCAGGTTGACGGCCTGCGCGAGCTGCCCGAGGTAATGTTCCAGCTGGAGATCCCGGCGATCATGAACGTGATGAGCGCACTGGCGCTGTCGCTGATGGTCGGTCTGGCCATCACCTGGACCAAATCCAAAATGATGGAGTCCCTGCTTGACGAGGTGCAGAACATTGTCCTCGCCATCGTCACCAAGATCATCATCCCGATTCTGCCGTTCTTTATCGCGTCCACCTTCTGCGGTCTGGCGTATGAGGGCACGATCACCAAGCAGTTTCCGGTGTTCATCAAGGTCATCATCATCGTTATGATCGGTCATTATATTTGGATGGCGCTGCTCTATGGAGTTGCGGGCGCGTACTCGGGCAAGAACCCGATCGAAGTAGTGAAGCACTACGGTCCGGCGTATATCACTGCAGTTGGCACGATGTCCTCCGCGGCGACTTTGGCAGTTGCTCTGCGCTGCGCAAAGAAATCCACGGTGCTGCGCAAGGACATGGTTAATTTCGGTATTCCGCTGTTCGCCAACATCCATCTGTGCGGCTCGGTGCTGACCGAGGTTTTCTTCGTCATGACAATCTCGCAGATTCTGTACGGCAAGATTCCGTCTGTCGGAACCATGATCCTGTTCTGCGTGCTGCTCGGCATCTTTGCCATCGGCGCACCCGGCGTGCCGGGCGGTACGGTTATGGCTTCGCTCGGTCTGATCACCGGCATCCTGCTGTTTGACGGCACCGGCACCGCGCTTATGCTGACCATCTTTGCCCTGCAGGACAGCTTCGGCACCGCCTGCAACGTCACCGGTGACGGCGCGCTGACGCTTATTCTGACCGGCTACGCGAATAAGCATCATATCGCGGAGGAAAAGCGTGAGGTTGAAGCAGCGGAAGTTCAGTAATCAAATATGAGAAAAGGAGCCTGCTTTTGCGGGCTTCTTTTTGTACCGAGAGAAATCAGGTGCTCGGATGAGGAAAGCGTATTATGTCGCGTGCGGCTTAGTGTATGAGATGGCATTTCTGGCTGCACTGGCGGTGGTCTGGCGCACGGAGAGCGTGTTTGCAGCGATTGTGGTCGCTTTGCCGACCGGTTTTCTGCTCTCGCGTTGCGTAACACGCACGCCTGCGCGTTTCATCCGGTCAAAGATTCGCTGCTGTGGCTGGGTACGGTTCTGGCAGCGCATTTGCTCGCGGATTGGCTGAGTCTGCCGCTGTACATCGCGCGCCTGTGCGATGTGGAGATTCAGGAATCCGGGGGCGCTCTCTGCTGCTGACGGATTGCTCGTCTTGATGATAATGGCCGTGTTTGCGATGGGTTCTCTCAGCGTGTATGCGGTTTCGCTGGGGTCGACGGTGCGGCGGCGCTCAAAACAAGCGGCATGACGCAAATTTGCTGCAGAAATTTTCACAAAACACTTGACTTTTCCCTCCGGATTTGGTATCCTATTTAGGCAAGGTTTGATAGACCGTTGCAAATCCGGGTGTAGCGCAGCTGGTAGCGTGCTTGACTGGGGGGTCAAGAGGCCGCAGGTTCAAGTCCTGTCACTCGGACCATGCAAAACCGCTTATTCGTAATGAATAGGCGGTTTTTTGTTGCTTTTGTGGCGTTTATGAATCTCGCAGACTGCACATTAAAATCCAAGCCGAAACAAAACGGATGCCTCTCCATGTACAGAGAAGCATCCGTTTTTGCAATTTCAATTATTTAACAGAAAACTATAACCGCAGCACACAGCAAATCACGAAGCGACGATCACACGGATTTTTCCGCCGTTTTCCGCTGTTTTATTGGCGTATACGCGGAAGCTCGTGTAGTTGGATTTCGCCGTCTGCAGCGAAACAAACTGGTTCTGCTCCGAGACGTAAACGCCGATGTTCTCTGCCAGCTCGTAATAGCCGTCCTTGGTGCGGACACCGGAGGAACCGTCAAATGCCGACGGCTTTACCGTGTCGATCAATGTCAGCTTGAGCGTATCCAGCGAGGTATTGACGATGCTTTCATCGGTTGAGTACCCTCTGGGGACTGCAATCGGTACACCGCCCAGGCCGCGCGGCAGCGTGAGTACACGGAATGTGCTTTCCTCCTGTTTGGCTCCGTCCCAATGGCGGAGCACAACATATTCCGGAGAATTGCCATCTTCCTCATCCGTCTTATCCCGCTTGCCATAGCCAATACCATAAATCCAGCTTTCCCCGGTCACATCGCCCAGAACAATATTCGTAACCGTACCTGCATTATCCTGCACGGTATACTTAATCTGCGAAGCCGGAACCGAGGTCAGGTCAATATCGCTGACGTTGATCGCGTTCAGCGGTGCGCCGGAGAGCACCTCCTCATACACGCGCACCTTGGAGGAAACAGCGTTACTGCCCAGTTTGCCCTCCGCAACAGACCAGTTTCCGGCGGTCTTTCCGGAGAGCGTGCGGCGAATCAGGTCTGCCTTCTCACCGGACTGGCTGACCGTAACAAGACGACCCATCACATCGGTTTTTACGTCCTTGGCGATTGGAATATCCCGCAGCGTCAGACCGTTTGTCAGCGTGACCGTGGCCTTTTCCGCGCCAATCTTGGTTACAATGCCCTGCATCTCCGCGCTGACGTCCTTTTTCGGGTACGCAGCCGCAACATTGCCGTCCGCGTCAAACAGCAGCGTGATGTAATCGTTCAGCTTCATATTCTTAAACGTTGCCGCCGCCTCGGAGGAAACCTCAAAGTCCTTTCCCAGAATCTTCACCTGAGAGGGATGGCTGTACGTTGTCGAGTCGGTCTGATATTTGCCGCTCAGCTTGGTATCCGAAACGATCGCCTGACGGTTTGCGGCATCGAGCGTCACAACATCGTATTTTTTCAGCTTGCTCGCGTCGATCTTCGCACCGTTTTTGATGATCGTATACTCCGCCGGAATCCGGCGCGAGGTCGCCAGACCGTAAACAAACGAGTGCGCGGCGCCTGCTGTCGTTTTCGGCAGGACTGCCATCAGCTGCAGCACGCCGTACTCGTTGTAGTACAGGGTCAGTGTATCTCCGCTCTGCAGGTTCGCCCATACATTTTCATACTCGTCCATCTTGTAATCGCGGCTGATATACAGCTTGGTCTTGCGGTCCGGACGCAGTGTTCCGTTCGTGGTAACGATACGATCTGCCTCCGCATTGACAACCTCATAGGCTTCGGTCTTGTTGCCGTTCGGAATCACACCGACGGCAACCTTGCTGCTGCCCTTGCCGATAACGATTGTGCCGTACACACCGATCATGCTGCTGTCCAGCGTACCGGCGGTCTTACGGGGAGATTCCGCATCCACAACACCGTCCTCATAGAACAATGCCGCATCTGCAGCAAGGCCGCTGTATGTTTTTCCGGTCTCAAGCAGAATGCAGTCCTTGACCGTCGAGGACGCGACCTTGTCAAGCAGTGTGCTGCCCTCTTCTCCCTTTTTATCCGTATTCAGAGCGTTCAACAGAAGCACCGCCGCATCTCCGCGCTTGACTGCGGCACGCGCATCCGTAATCGTGACACCGTCCGTCAGACCGATGGCCTGTGCCTGCGCGATATAGTCTGCAGGCCAGAACGGACCGACATCCTCCTCTTTATACCCCCAGCATACGCAGCAGCATGGTACAGACCTTCGCCGTAGCTGACAATCTTATTCGGGCCGAAGCTGCCGTCCGCATAGCCGCGGATGATGGACTTTTCCTTCAGCTCCGGATGGCGTACTGCCGCGTTGATATACGGCGCTGCCCAGTGCGAATGCTTAACATCCGGAAAAAATCGTGTAGCTGGCATACGGACTTACATCCGTCACACCCATGGCGGTAACCGCCAGCTTGCAGAACTGCGCCCGCGTCAGCGCCTTGCCCGGCGCGAAGCTGCCGCCGCCTACGCCCTGCATGATACCCAGAGCATCCAGAACGGCGGCCGTCTGCGATACCCTGCTGTCTGAAATATCGGTAAACACCGCCGAAGCCGGTGCAACCATGATCAAGCCTGCCAGACACAGGCTGACAAATCTTTTTTTCATTTTCCTACCTGTCCTTTCCTTTTACTGCGTCCGCAGCGCATCTACCGGCTGCAGGTTCGAGGCTTTATTGGCGGGATACAGTCCGAAGATGATACCCAGCAGCGCAGAAAACAGAAATGCGCCGATGACCAGTCCCGCAGAGGGCAGTACGGTGAACTGCTCCACGGTCGGCATGTAGCTGTTCTGCGTTTTCGCGAGCAGCAGATTGCCCAGCACCGCCGAAAGAAAGCAGCCGAGCACAATGCCGATCACACCGCCGCAGCACGAGACCACCGAGGCTTCTACCAGAAACTGCCCGATAATATCCCGCTTGCGGGCGCCGATTGCCATACGGATACCGATCTCGCGGGTGCGCTCGGTAACAGACACCAGCATGATATTCATAATACCGATACCGCCGACGAGCAGCGAGATTCCGGCGACACCGCCGCCGAGCAGCGCAAGCATGTTGTTGGAGGACTCGCTCTGCTCCTGCCACTGGCTGTCCGACGAAGCAGAAAAGTATCCGTTCCCCGCCTCGCAGCGGCCCTGCATAAAGCCCGGCAGAAGCTCGTCTGTCAGCTCGGCAATCACGTCCTTTTCCGCCGCCTTCACGATATACTGGCGGTGGTCTGCCATGCCGTATACACTCATCATCGTGCTCTGCAGCGTGTACGGCATCACAATCATCTGATCGTCTGTATTCAGCTTGCCGTCATACTTGCCGGCATACACGCCGATAACCTCAAAGCCCTTGCCGCCGATCTGTAGCTTCTGCCCGATCGGGCTCATCGCCCCGAAGAAATACTTGCGCAATGTTTCTCCGATCACACAGACACGGGCGCGCGTGCGGCAGTCCGCAGCGGAAATATCCCGTCCGGCGGAAATCGCATGACTTGTCACCTCGCCGTAATGCTCGTTGCCGAAGTACATATAGGTGTAGCCGCTGTTGCTGTCGTTGTTATTCAGCCTTTTGGCCCGGTACTGGATGCCGCTGTTCTGCCAGTCGTAATACTGGCTCTGCGGCGACCATGCGGCGATTTTGTCGGACAGATCATTCGTCATATAGTCCTCAAACTCCTGCCAGTCGCGGTTTTTCGCACCGTATCCATAAATGTCGATGCGGTTGACGCCCATCGCCTCATACTGCAGGCGCTGCAGCTTGCTCGTGCCCTGAATCGACGCCACGATAGCGATAACCGATGCCACACCGATGATAATGCCGAGCATGGTCAGAATCGAGCGAACCTTGTTGTTCAGGATGGACTTGAACGCCATACGAACCGTCTGCATCAATTCATACGGCCCCTCCTTTCATGTCCGAAATGATCCTGCCGTCCTGTATCGTCACGATGCGTTTTGCCATCTGTGCAAGATGGTTGTCATGCGTGATGAGGATGATGGAGGTTCCCTGCTCATTGAGCGCAGTCAGCTTGCGCATAATATCCAGACCGGAGGCAGAATCCAGATTGCCAGTCGGCTCGTCCGCCATGATGATCGGCGGCTTTGCCGCCACTGCCCGCGCGATTGCAACACGCTGCTGCTGTCCGCCGGACATCTCACCCGGACGGTGATCCATGCGCTTTTCCAGTCCGACCGAGACTAACGCCTCCTGTGCCAGACGGCGGCGCTCCTCCCGCGGCATACCGCGGTAGATGAGCGGCAGCTCGACATTTTCGAGCGCCGTCAGCGCCGGAATCAGATTAAAGCCCTGAAAGATAAACCCGATCTCCCGGTTGCGGATACCGGACAGCACAGACGGCTTCATATCGCTGACCGGCTGCCCGTTCAGATGATAGGAGCCGTAGGTCGGAATATCCAGACAGCCGAGCACGTTCATCAGCGTGGACTTGCCCGAGCCGGACTGTCCGAGAATGCACAGGAACTCTCCCCAGGATACCTGCAGCGAGATATCATCCAGTGCACGCACTTCGTTTTCTCTTCCTTCGTTGTAAATCTTGCTCATGCGCTGAACGTCAATCAACAATTCAGCGCGACGCTCCGTGTCAGGAGTCTGCGCCCTTCTTTCCCACATAAGCGCGCCCTCCTCAACCGACTGACATGCCGTCATCCGACATATCGGCGTACAGATCGCTCGGTCCGGCGAGGAATACCTCGGTGCCTTCTTCCAGACCGCCGAGGATTTCCGTGTTGGTCGAATCGGCAATGCCGGTCTCGACCGGTACAAGCTGATAACCCTCCGGAATGCCTTCGGTACCCTCGGGAATCGGCAGGGTCTCTTCAAACGGAATCTCGTTTCCGTTCTCGTCCGTCAGCGGCTTGGCGAATACAGCTGTGCCGCTGTCCGTGTTGACGATAGCCGACGACGGTACCATCAGGCAGCCGTAGGACGAGGCCGTCGTGATTTTATATTCGATAGACATGCCGCTGTAAACTTTCTGTCCCTCCAGCGGATCCACCGAAATGACCGCCTTGAAGGTCGGCATGCTGCCCTGCCCATCACCGGAGCTCTGTGTCGGCTCCAGCGCTACCGACTGCACCTCGCCGGTCAGCGAAATCTCGGAGCCGTCCGACGCGTACATCGTCATAGTCGCCTGCTGTCCTTGCTGCACCGAGCCGATATCCATCGAGGAGACCTCGGCGTTGACGACAATATCATTCAAATCGGCAACCACAACGAGCGTCTCCGAGCCGGTCGCCTCCTGTCCTTCAACCGCGTTCAGGCTGACAACAATGCCGTCCATCGGAGAGGTAACAGTCGAGTTCTGAATCTGCTGCTGCAGTTCGGCAATGTGTGCCCGCTTTTCGTTTGCAGCCGTCTTTGCACTGTCAACCGTGCGGTTTGCCGCCGCAATACCATTCTGCGCGGCTGCAATCTCATCCTGAGAAGCGTCACTCGACAGGGACATGATAAGCGCACCGCCGTTGTAGGTGCTGTAGCTTGTGCCGTTCAGCTTGATGATCTCGCCGCTCATCTGTGCGGTGACGGCTTCCTCGCGGCTGTATTCCAGTGTGCCCGCGTTCGCCGGATAGATCGCACCGAGGCGCCCGGCATTGATCGTCGCGGTGGCTGTCATGCCCTTTGTCAGCGAACCGGGGTTATTCACCGTAATGCCGACGCGGATAACGCGCACACCCTCACTCGAAATCTGCTGTGCTGTCTCGACCGACGATACCGTACCGCTCACCTCGCTCATCGCAGAAGCGATGGATACCGTGGCCGACTGTCCGGTGCGAATGCTGCGGGCATATTCGGCGCTGAACGCCAGCGTCAGCTTCATCTGGCGGTCATTTACCATGTAGCCGATGACCTGACCCTCGCTCACCTGCTCACCGACACGGAAGGACACATCCTTGTCGTCCGAATCCTTGGCCGGAATCAGTTTGCCGGTAAACGGCGCCGTGATGTTCAGACGGCTCAGTTTTCTCTGCGCCGCGCTCAAGTCGGACTGTGCCTTGGAGACCTCCAGCTGCGCGTCCGAGACACCGCGTTCCGCCTCGGTCAGTTCCTTTTGTGCATCCGCAAGTTCCTTGCGGGTTTCGGTCGGGTCGATCACCAGCAGCGGATCACCGGTGTGTACCTCGTCGCCCTCGGCGACCAGCACCTGTGTTACCTTGCCCTTAACCTCCCGGCCAAGTTCCTCGCGTTTTTTTGCAGCAGTAAACGCCGCTTCCCTCTATGTAGGTCTCCAGATCGCCGCAGCTGACCATAGCCGTGGTCTGCGTCACGTCCTCCGTACCCGCATCGCGGGATTTCACCACGGCCCAGATGCCGCCGCCAAGCAGCAGCGCAACTGCCGCCGCCGTAATGCCGATACGCGCACCCTTGCTCAGTCTGCGCTTTTTGCGATTCATTTTGTCTGCGTATTTGTTGCGCTTGGGCAACACCTCGGCTGCAGGCTCTGCCGTGATTTCATCCTGTACGGCAGGCACCGCCTGCGTCTGCTCTAAAGGCGATTCTTCCTGTTTCTTGTGTCTGTCGAATAACCTCTTCTCGTTTTGGCTCATACTATGATGTCCTTTCTGTTCTCTATCCATTATTGATAAAGCGGCATAGCCGCCTTATTCCCACGTAAATCTGTGCTTGCAAAAGGTTAAGCATCCTAATTTGAGTGAATATGACTTTTTCAGCGGCACCTCCACTGCCGCTTCCGATCGCTGTCAGACTTTCTCGGAATTCGTTCCCGTGTCCGCATATTGTACATTTGTGCATCGGACATATATCACCATCATATTAGCATATTGCACAAATCCTTGCAAGACATGTTTGCTTACAATTTAGTGAAAAACACATCCGGAGGCAGGTGACGGGCGGAAACGATAAGTTAGAACAAGCTAACCCATCTGCAGTATATACCGTAACTAATAAGGCTGTATCTGTCTATGCTTTCCTTTATTATATGAGCAGAGCAGGTTTTATGCGCTGTCCAAAAGCAAATTTTCAACGCTTGTTTTCCTGCGCTGGCAAAACGCGTTTGCTTATCATATTTTCTGGCTTCCGTCACAGCATTTGCATCTCATATTTCGACCTTTGGTGCGCAACCTACTATCAGCAAAACCCAACACACCAAACCGAATCGAAAAGGAGCGAACAAACATGACTAACACGAAAAATGGTTCTAATCAGGGCATGGTACCGGAAGCACGCGCGGCAATGGATCGGCTTCAAAATGGAGGCAGCTGCCGAGGTCGGCGTAAACCTCAAGCAGGGCTATAACGGCGATCTGACCAGCCGTCAGGCCGGCTCCGTAGGCGGTCAGATGGTGAAGAAGATGTGTCCCGTACATACTTCGAGCTTCGCGCGGGAATGCCGCACGGCGGTCGGGCACTGTGTGAGCGTTCAGTATATTGCCGGGTGGCTATAGCGCAGTATCTATGCCTGTCATGCCGTATTGCCCTATCCGTGCAATGCCAAAGGCAGCGTCAAAGCTTCCTCATCTTCCCTCGCATGAGATAAAAAAACAGCGCACAGCTTGCTTTCGCTTCGCTGTGCGCTGTCGTTTCCCGTGGACAATTATGCTCTTTTGTTTTTAACTAAGCAGCATTGCCTTAAAGTCGGGGGGATTTTTACTTTTCCAGTTCGGTCCAGTCACGAGTTTCGCGCAGCTTGCTCCACTTCTCGTGCTTGTTTTCCTTGAGGTCGTAATAGTGGCTGTTCGTAGCCTCCTGTACGGCCAGGTAATACCATGCGGAAGTATCGGAGTTGTCGCTCCACTTGATCATGTCATTGTGCAGGTCCTCTGCGGTCTCCGGGAGACGCTTGAGAACGCGGTTTACGAGCGTCATCGCCTCAGCACGGGTGATCTTGTTATTCGGACGGAAGGTGCCGTCGGTATAACCGTTGATCCAGCCGTTGTTGGCTGCGGCGCTGATCTCGTTCTTTGCCCAGTGGGATGCAATGTCGCTGAAGTCAACAGCGGTCGTGTTGGCCTTGTCGTCAAAACGAGCTGCGATCGCAGCGAACTCCGCACGGGTGATCGGCGCATTCGGATTGAACTTGCCCTGACTGTCACCCTTTACGATGCCCATAGCGCTCAGCGTAGAAACCGCGTGGTTGTACCATGCACCGGCTGCTACGTCGGAGTAGCTGTTGGTCTTCGTAGAGTTTGCATTGCGGGTCTCATCGGTCAGCAGACGGAAGAAGATGGTTGCTACCTCAGCACGGGTAATGCCGTTCTGCGGACGAACGGTGCTGTCCGGATAGCCTACAATGTAAGCATAGTGGTCATCGCCGTTCAGACCGGTCGGTACATCATCCGGAATGATAACGGTGGGCTTGTGGCTGCCGCCGCCACCGCCACCGCCGGAGGATTTTTTCGCATAGGTGTAGGTGAATACGGTATTCTTCTCAACCTTTGCATTACCGACAGGGGTCGTATCCCAGGAACCAGCACGGTAGCCGGAGTTCGGCTTGTCACCTACGGCCGGGATAGAGGTGATCGGAACCACAACTTCTTTGAGCGTTTCGCCGTTTTTATAGTCCTTGAACGGAACGTAAACAACGATGTCAGCGCTGCCGCCGTTATTCCACTCACCGTTTACAACCTTGAATGCAAGACGGTACTCCCATGCGTCCGGGGTGCCGTTGCCGTTCTCGTCCGGCTTCTCACCGCCCTTGACGTCAAGGTAGTAATGCAGGTCGATGGTAACGTCCTTGATCCAGCTTTTTCGAGGTTCTCGGTAACCGTGGTCAGACCAGAAACGTAAACGTAGGTCTGATTTTCAAAGGTCTCCTGCGTATTTGCGGTGTAGAGATTCTTGATCTCAGTGTTCTCAACAGCAGTCTGGGGCTCGCCGTTGACTACCTTAACCTCAACACCCTTTTCGTTGTAGAAATGCTTGTTGATGGTGTACTCATGCTTGTTCTGGGTGAAGGTGCCCTTGATGGTCACATTACGAGCAGGCATCTTGAAGCCGCTGCTGTTGAATGCAGCATCTTCAGAGGTCCAGCCGGAGAAGGTGTAGCCTTCCTTGGTCGGAATGTCGCGGATTGCAACGTCAGCGCCAAACTTGTAGGTGTCCGTTGCGTACTCAGCGCCGTCAACCTTGTAGGTTACATTCAAGTCGGTTTTGACAAACTCGCCCGTGATGGTCACATCGTGCGAAGGCATGGGGAAATTAGCAGCCTTCTCGTTGCCGATCTTCCAGCCGGTGAAGGTGTAGCCTTCCTTGGTCGGATTGTCGCGGATTACAACGTTATCGCCAACCTTGTAGGTCTCGGTCGCGCCATACTGCTCGCCGTCAACCTTGTAGGTTACATTGAAGTCGGTTTTGACAAACTCGCCCGTGATGGTCACATCGTGCGAAGGCATGGGGGAAATTAGCAGCCTTCTCGTTGCCGATCTTCCAGCCGGTGAAGGTGTAGCCTTCTTTGGTCGGATTGTCGCGGATTACAACGTTATCGCCAACCTTGTAGGTCTCGGTATTGCCGACCTTCTCGCCGTCAACATAGTACTCTACGTTGTAAGCAGTCTTAACCCATTTTGCATACAGATGCAGGTCGCCCATCAGCGTAGTCGGTTCGTATACCTCGGTGCAGTTTGCATCCTTGTACCAATCGACGAAGGTATAGCCCGAACGCTCGAGCAGACTGGTATCGCCATAGGTGGTGAGTGCCTGATATTCATCGCCGGTGGTGGCGGTGACAACGTAGGTATCGTCATCACCAAAGTTGGAATGGTAGGTGACATTAACGTCTACGCCCTTCAGGTAACCGTCAACATGGTAACCGTCAGACTGATGCTTAATGGTATACCATACGATCTGGAAACCGGTGCCGTTGAAGCTCTCGCCGAGCAGGGGCATTTCTGGCGTCAATAGTGGTATGGGTTTCCGGCGTGTAGGTATTACCGTTCCAGTTGCTCGGGGTGAAGAAACCGAGATTATCCGGTACGTCCAGATAGCCACTGTCATTAAGGCCGTGTTCGATGTCGGTAACCGAATCGCCGATGTAGCGGACTTTCTTCTTGCCGGCATCGGTCAGAAAACCTTCGTAGCCGGTATCCGCATTCAGAGTCAATACGCCACCGTCGCTGCCCGTGATACCGAGAGCCTTGTTATCACTGCTCGGCAGGTAATTTTCCTGACCCTGGTCAGCGTTGGTCTTCGGCGTACCGCGCTTCGGCAGAAGGATGAAGTACATGGCTTCCTGCGGCTGAGAGGCTTCCACCATGCTAAATCGACTTGTGGCTCCTGCACGCTAATTTCATTTTCCGGAGCATTGCTTTCTGCATCATTATTCTGAGAATCATTTTCATTGGAACTGCTATTATTGCCAGACTCCGCAACGTCCGTACCGCCGTTTGCGCCGTCGTCGAGACGGAGCCGGAGCGGGATTCTGGTCCTCGGCAGGCGCCTCGGTATCAGAAGAAGAGGGAACATCGGGAGTTTCAGTGGGGTCTACTGCGGGGGCGGAATCAACCACCGGCACCGAGTTTTCGATATCCGGAAGGGTGGTGACGCCTTCATCGTCGGCCAGCGCCCAGGTTGGGCACATGGTCAGCGCCATGATAGTCGCAAGTGCTCCTGCGAGCAGACGTTTACGCATATTCTTTTTAACATAGGAATACCTCCTTGGTCAGCGTGCATGCTGATCGAGAGGGATTGCAAATGTATTTCTGGCAACCGGCTGCCATGCGGAAAGAGACTTTCCGTTTAGGCCCTTGGCTTTGCGAGACCGGCTTTCACCGGTGGTGCCCTTGTCTGTACAACTTACTCCTCAACGAGCCGCACAGATCATGTGTGTTTGGGTTTACGATAGTCTCAGAATGCAATGCAGTTTCAACCTTCAAATAAAATACCCCCCTTTACAGCGCGCATAGCTCTGCAAGGGGGTAACAAAGTACCTTTGGCAACCGGCTGCCATGCGGAGAGGAAAAAATCCTCCGTTTAGGCCCATCTGGCTTTGCGACACCGGTTTTCACCGGCTGTGCCTTTGTCTGTACCTGTATCCCTTTACGGAAGTCATGCACAGAATTTGACGATCCTTTCTGTCGGCAGGCACGCCGGGCTGCATACACAGCCCTTTGCCCGAGCCGGACAGAAACCCTCCGGATCCTCTTCTTCAGTATACCATAAATGCCCGCAAACAACAAGCAAATGCTGTAAAAACGAAGAAGAATTTCAATCCGGAATCGTTTTTTATGCAAGAAATCGCCGCTGATCGGACACAATCGTGTTCAATCAGGACCATTTGCATACAAAATAAAATGGAAAAGTGTTAAGCCGCAGCTACTGCAAGCGCATCGCTGGTGTTGGTGTAGGTCAGCGGAGATACGCAGTCATGCAGGGTTTTTGCGTTCTTCACGCTGCGGGTAACCGCGTAGGTCAGGTCGATCTGATACCACTTGCCGTTCAGGTTTACCTTGTTCCAAGCGTGGTAGCTGGAGCCGGCATAACCCCTTGGTCAGTGCGCACGGGATGCCCTGGCTGCGGCACATTGCTGCAAACAGCGAGGAAAAATCGTAGCAGATACCGGTGGTGCCCTTCAGGGTAGCGGCGGTATCCGGAATGTACTTGGTGATCTTGCCGCTGGTGATCTCATTCGCCAGCTTGTTATCATATGTATAACGGCTTGCCATGTAGTTGTAGATGGCGATAACCTTGGCCTCGTCGGTCTTGGCGTTTCTGCAGAGTTCCGCAGCCTTAGCGGATATACCGTGTCGCCCTTTGGAGAACTGAACCTCGGAAGTGGCGACCAGATACGGAGCGTAGCTGTCCTGAACGGTTACGTTCATGGACTTGACTCGACCTGCTGATAGGACGTACCGGAAACGTTGCGGTACAGCGTTACGGTGTACTTGCCGTTGCCCTTATCGAGAGAGAAGGAAGCATCCTTGCCGCTCGGGCAATCATAGAATACGGTCTTGCCGCCGTTGTACTGAATACCAACCTTGAGTCTTGCACTCGAGGAATAGTTTACGGAAACATAACCGTGGGTGGAATTACTCATATCCACAACATCATTTGCTGCTGCTGCGGTAATGCCCATCGAGAGGGCAGCTGCTGCAAAAACTGCACATACAACACGAAAAAAGCCGCTTCATATCCGGCGATCTCCTTTCGGTAACTGGCTGCCAGCCCTCTCGATGAGGGGTAAGGCCCTATAGCTTTTGCGTCGCCACCTTTCGGTGGGTTTGCTATTATCGTTTGAGATGCGGTCAAAGCGACTGCATCATCTTCTTTTATCCTCACTATAGCGCATCTATCGTGTTTTGTCAACAGGGTTTGACAAAAAAAGAAGAAATTATGACACATTGCCGCAGATTTACCGAAAATATGACATTTTTCCCGATTTCCCCGCTCTTATTGCAGCGGTTTGTCCGGGAATGCAGCTCACTCCAAAGCGTGAAATGGCGGCAAAAAATCGGTAAACAGACGGCGGCAGGGGTGATATGCACCCCCCAACACTGGACACCCAGTATTAGGGGTACATATCACAGCTGTGCTGTTTGTTTTCTCTACTTAATGGAAAGCACCTGTGAGATATATTGTCTTTCAGTGCAAATAAGGCTATAATACTCTTAACATACCAGATGATAAGAGGATGTGAATGACGTGACGCTGGACTTTAATGACAACCATGAGATAACACTCAGCATACTGCACGAAGATCAGCCGTATCTGCTGTGGAGCAGCGGCGTGCGCTTCGTTTTCGTCATGCGCGGAACGGTCAGCGCCCTTCTGCACGGTCAGACGCACATGCTGTCACCGGCTGGCTTTTGTCTCATCCATCCGCTCGAACTGTGTCAAATTTCCTGCTTTGCAGATAGTAAGGCGCTGATGGTGTACATTCCGCAGGATTATATTCGGCTGTCCGGCTTTACGAACAGCACATGGGATTGTCTGGCGGTCGATGCGCAGGCCTCACCGCAGACAATCTGCGATGAGCTGCGCCGTCTGTTTGCCAAGATCGTCTCGCTGTACTTCAACCGAGCGCCAAAGCAGGTACTAAACGCTGCTGTCATGCAGTTTTTTTCAGTTTCTGGAGCAGAATTTCCACGCTGAAAAAAGTGACGCTGGAGAACATCTGCCCGGCACCTCGATGGATCGTATCACGCAGGTATTGAAGCTTATCCACAGCCGCTGGAACGAGGATATTTCCGTGCCCGAGCTGGCAGAGCAGGTCCATGTCAGTCCGAATTACCTGTCCCCGATTTTTCAGCAGACACATCCATATGACGCTTACCGACTATATCGGCAGCATTCGTATTCACCACGCGCTTACGATGCTTCGCGAGGACCACTGTTCCGTCACGGATGTGGCTCTGCAGGCAGGCTTTCCTAACTCGTCCGCTTTTATCCGCAAGTTCAAGCAGCAGTTTGGCGTTACGCCGAAGCAGTATGCAAAGGATCTGGAAGAGCAGCGTAAAAACCAGCAGCCGGATGTCCTGCTCCCCAACATGCAAACCGAAGCCGGTGATTTTGCCGCACTGTTTAAGTATCTTCCGCTGGACGATGACCGCATCTCTTCCACAGAGAAAACGCTGTATCCCCTCCAGATCAACGCGTCCGCTGAGGGCAGACCCATACGCCCAATCTGGCAGAAGCTCTTAAATTTCGGATACGCCCGCGAGGGACTGCTCGCTTCGGTACAGCAGCAGATCATGCGCGCACAGCAGGAGATTGGCTTTGAGTATATTCGTTTTCACGGCATTTTCGATGACAACATACAGATTTATCAGGAAAACAGTGAAGGGCAGCCGGTACTAAATTTTCTGTATGCCGATCTGCTGACCGACTTTCTGATTTCGCAGGGCTTCAAGCTGTATATCGAGCTTGGCCTTATGCCGTCAGCCTTAAAAAATACGATATTTTTGTTCTCAGCCGCAGCAGCAACTATTCCGTTGCGGCGCAGCAGGAGAAATGGCAGCAGCTCGTCTCCGGCAGTATTCAGCACTGGATCACGCGCTACGGCCTTGATACCGTGCGGACATGGAAATTCACAACGATGGGCATCCATGTGCCGGTGTTCACCGAAGTAACCTTCGACGAATTCTACACACATTATCAGTCAACCTGGCAGGCGGTGAAATGGGTCGATCCCCTTCTTCAGTTCGGCGGTCCCGGCGGTTTTGCAAGCATCGTCTGGGCGGCGGATATTCTGCCAGATTTCTTTCGCTTTGCCGAAGACCACGGCTGCTTTCCGGATTTTATCACAACGCAGGATTATCCGCATCAGAATGTGGAAGATGACATAGAATTCATGAACACTTCCATTTCACAGGATTTCTTGCCAACAACGCTGAGCGGCGACCGTCACTTCACGCGCAACCTGTGCACTCGGCTGTGTCAGCTGATGCGCGCTGTCGACCGTGAGCACACTCCTATCTGGCTGGAGGAATGCAACTCGACCATATGGCAGCGCGACCTGTCCGGCGATACCTGCTACAAGGCCGCATGGCTGTGCCACAGCATCGCAGAGAATTACGACTCTGTGGAAGCATTCGGATACTGGCTTCTGACGGATTTCATCGAGGAACGCGGCCCCTTCAACCGCCTTTTCCACGGTGGATACGGGCTGTTCACCTTCAATGGAATCCCAAAAGCAGGATGGCAGGCTCTGAACTTACTGCACAGTACAGGCGATCAGGTCTTATACAGTGGCGACTGGTATCTCGTGACCCGAAGTGCAAGGCAGCTGCAAATTCTTTTGCTGTTTCACTATTGCGACTATGACAGTCTGTACCGTCATCGCTATCGAAAGCTGGAATATCCGGAAGAGGCATACCGCGTATTCCGGACCAGCAACGTAATGGATGTCCGTATACAGCTAAACAGCCTTGTACCGCAGCCTCACCGCATGCAGCAGTTTATCATCGACAGAGAACATGGCTCCTCGTTTGATCAGTGGCTGCGTTGGGGCGCACCGAACGATCTTTCTGTCGCAGATGTGGAGCAGCTGCACCGCGCGTCCGAACCCGGCTATCGTTCCACTCTGCTTTGCCCGGATGAGAAGGGTGAATTTGTCCTGCAGAGCAGATTACAGCCTCATGAAGTGCAGTTATTTATTATCGAACTGAATAACGGATAGGCCGCTGTCCTATCTCGAATTGACATCTGCAACGGGATGTGTTTCTTCAGAAACTATTCCGTTGCAGATATTTTATTTATATTCTGTTTTATAAATCGTCATTTTCTATCCTATTCTTTTTGTTTTTTCGTACTTCCTGCAAATATAGAAATGAAATTATGTATTTTATGACATAATCTTTATTTTGTTCTCCTTTAAAATCCTTATAATAATAACCATCAACAATGTTTGCAGACAGTTGGAAGTTGAAACAAAAAAAAGGTGGTAACATGTATCAGAATGTAAATCTCTCATTCGATCCTGCACATCCGCTTCAGGTGGCAAAGCAGGGTACGTTTGAGCGGTGGGTGGAAACAGCGGGCAGAAAGCGCCGATTTCTCGTGCATATTCCGCGCCGCTGCCGCGAAGCCGCGGCAGGCATTTTCATCCTGCCCCCGTCCGGCTGGACGGCAGATGATGTGCTTGAGAAAACGAACTGGAAATGGCTTGCGGAAGCTGAACCTGAACGCAGTAAGCCGGTTCTGTTCTTTCTCGAACCGCTCGCAGGCGAATGGCACACAGACGAGCCGTATGGCTGCACCAGTGGAGACGTTGCCTATGTCGAAGCGGTTTTCCGTGAGCTGAGCGACCGTCACTGGTTTAATATTCATGAGTCCGGGCTGTACCTATATGGCTGCGGAGAAGGGGCAACGATTGCGCAGATGGCTGCCATGTGGAACCCGGCGATCTATGCCGGCGTATGTACGATCGACTCTGCGGTTTCCCCGGCTTATGCGCAGGCGGCTGCTGCGGATGACTGTCTCAATCTGGATGGCTTCGAAGATACCGAACATCGCTGCGGCTTTAAGAAGATCGATATTCCGCTCCCAGCTTGGATGATTGCAGATCAAAGGCTGGACGAAACGGCCGTGCAGTACTGGAAGTACAGCATCCGTTCAGATTACAGCACACAGCTGACACAAGACACGATTGCCTATCGGCGTCTTACACCGCCGGAGCATCCACAAAACAACGATATTGCAGCATATGAAGTCTGGTCGAGTGCACTTTCCGGCTGTTCGGAAGCGGCCGGAGACGCCATGCTGCACCGCATCTGGAACGGTTTTTCTCAGCCAGTCACCGCCGCTGGATGGGTGACCCCGGCGGAAATCTGCGCATGTATGACGATCCGCTTTGCAACCGTCATGTGGAATATCACATGGAAAAGGTAGATGGCTGGCTGCGCGAATGGTATGTATATGTGCCGGAGGCAGTCCGTCAGCATCCCGAAGTCCCGGTTCCGCTGGTCTTTGCCTGCCATGGCTATACCTGCAACGGCGCCATTTACATGGAAAACTCCGGCTGGAACCGTGTTGCTGACGAAAACGGCTTTGTGGTTGTTTACCCGACCGCAGGCTATGGTCAGATGTGTGTAGAAAATGCCTACTGCAGCAGTGATAACCTGCCCCTGCCTGCCTGGAACATCTTCCACAAGAACACGCAGCCTGAGGAATACCCGTTTTTCCGGTATCTGATCGAGCTAACCGCAGGCGATTATCCGATCGACCGCAGCCGCCTTTTTGTCACTGGACATTCTCTCGGTTCTCTTATGGTGCAGATGCTCGGCCTGGCTATGACCGCCGGAATATTTTGCGGCGATTGCGCCTTGCTCGGGCATTCTGTTCAGCGATCTGGAACAGGAGCCTCTGTCCCTGCCTGAAGTCGCAGCACGAAAGGACACCTTGCTCCCCGTCTGGATGTTCGGCGGCAGCGAGGAAGCCTTTCTCGTTCCGGACCGTCCGGCAGACGGCAACCGCACAGCCTATTCCCTCGAAGCATGGCGCAGGCTGAACCATATCGAGCCGGCTCACGTGCAGGACTGGACAGTCGGCTGGCACACCTATGAAACGCGCTGGGATGATCTGATTTATCGAAAAGACGGCATGCCGCTCGTCGGCTTCACCCGTGTACAGGATATGCCGCACGCAACCACGATAGAGATGTCCCGCCGCATCTGGGACGAGTTTTTTCTCCCGTTTTTCGCGCGTAGACAGCAGTATTGTTTATCATGACAAGGAGGACAGCTAACATGAAAAGCGTAAGCACCGACAGCAATCGTGTGGTTTCATTCGGTGAAAAAGGTTTCTTACGGCATTACCGAAATCGCCTGCAACCCGATGTATACCATCTTCTGCTCGTTTCTTGTATTTTTCTACACCGATGTCATCGGCGTCAACGCCGCCGCCGTCGGTACGATCATTCTGATCAGCCGTATTTTCGACGGCTTCAGCGATATCATCGCCGGAAATATCGTCGAGCATACCCACGCAAAAGAGCGGCTCTGCTCGTCCGTGGATTCTGCGCATCGCCATTCCCCTCGGCATCTCCTATATCGCTATGTTCACAGTTCCGGACTGTGGCGAGTGGGGGCAAGCTGATTTACATTTTCGTTTCCTATAACGTCATTCAGAGCGTTGTCTACACCATGGCAAACGCCGCAATGAGCGCTCTGCCGACTTACATGACTAACGACCGCAACAGCCGCTCCTCCTGTTATGCAGTGCGTCTTTTCATTGCAGCAGCAACGCAGACCGTTCTTTCACTGAAGTTCATGAACATTATTGACGCGTTGGGCGGCGCGGTCAGCGCGCATGGATCAAGCTGGCGGCCATTCTCGGCACCGTCGCCGCGATCGTCTTTGCTATCGTTTACATGACCACTCGCGAGACCGTAACCAGCGGCGGCGAGAACGGCGAAGATGTTCCTCTTCTTGTCGGCCTGAAAGCGCTGATGCACAACAAGTACTGGTTCTCTGTTCTTGCAATGCAGTTCTGCTGCGTTCTGCACCAGGTGACCACACTGACGGTCGGCGTATACTATGCCAAGTATATCCTGAATGATGCTAAGCTTGTCGGCAACATTATCATGTACCATCATTTTCCCGCACTCGTTGTGATGCTTCTTGTCCCGATCGCGCTGGACAAGGGCGCTTTCCAAGCGCACGCTCGCTATTCTGAGCGGCGTATCCATGCTGCTTGGCTCGCTGATCTCGCTCGTTTATGCATCCGGCGTCCCGTTCATCATTTCGATGGGTCTGCGCGGTATCGGCTTCGGCGCATTCAGCAGCGTTATCTACGGCTTTTTTATGCTCGCTGATACGGTCGAGTACGGCGAATGGAAAACCGGTGTACGCACGCAGGCGATCAATGTTACGGCAAACGGCGTTGGTCAGAAGATTGGCAGCGGTCTGGGCACTGCGGCATTCGGTGGCCTGCTCACAATGTGCGGCTACAACGGCATGGCAGAAGTGCAGACCGCAAGCGCTGTAAGCTGCATCCGTATTATCTTCATCGTTGCGCCGATCGCGATTTATCTGATCCTCATTGTTCTGGCATGGCTGTTCAAGCTGGACAAGCAGTTCCCGCAAATTCAGAAGGAGTTGGAGGAGCGTAAGCGCAGCAAGGCTGCTGTGAACTAATCTAAAATATATCTTTCATCTTTTCATCATCCTCAAAAGGAACTGCCCGGTCATACAACTGGCCGGGCAGTTCTGCGTGGTGCTTTAGCAAAACAAAATCCCTGGTTCTACCAGGAAGGAAGAAATGCTTCAGCATCCTTATCATATTACAGCATATCGTTGATCTGCAGTAAAACCGCTTTGATATATTCTTGGGCATCGTCAACATCCAGTGCTTCATTGCCGTCAGATAGAGCCAGCGGCTTGATTCTGTGGGCAGCTGCTGTGCGGATTGATTTGATTCACTATCATCTTGCTCTTCGTTGAATCCATCCAGAAGATTCGAGGCCAGATCAAGAAGCCCGCCTGCAATATCCCATCCGGTAGGTGCAGTTTCAATCTAATACAGCTCAGTCACCAGCTTGTTACCATGCTGTATCGCTACGCCGACTCTCCGGCTGCAAACGGTTCGCTGGATAGCTTCTCCGATGCCGCAAGCGTCAGCAGCTACGCTGTAAACGCAATGCAGTGGGCGGTTGCGAACGGCATCGTGAACGGCTCCAACGGCAAACTGAACCCGCAGAACAACGCAACCCGCGCACAGGTTGCCGCAATCCTCATGCGTTTCTGCGAAATGAGCAAGTAAACCTCATACAGACAAAAAGTACAGCCGAAGCTGTGCTTTTTTCTGTTTCTCCCCCATTTTGATCTATATATTATATCAGTAGAAGCTCCTGGGATATTCTCAGGAGCTTACTTTTTGTCCGAAAGGAGGAAGCGAAAAAATGTTCAACAATCAAAAATTCCCTGACGCGCGGCGTAATGGCAGAAATCCCTCATGGCTGACAAACCTGATGTGGCACATGGTTCTGACAATGGAAGTCAAGGAAAAAAGATTACCTGCAGGTATTCAAGCTGACAAAAACGCCGACCGGTCAGCACATCGTTCACGAACAGGAGCAACCGCCGTACCGTTACGAGCTTGATGTGCCGTGTGACGATGCAGTAAACGCGAAGGTGTTCGTCATCGACGATTTAACGCATTCTACTATGCTGCTTGCCGAAGAATATTGATATTAACCAAACGAAATGGAGAAACAGACAATGAGTGAAACGAGAATTTGTGCAAATTGCGGCGAAGAGCATCCAATTGACCAGATGTTTGAAGTGGAAGGCGATTGGCTCTGCGAGGACTGTGCAGATCGCCTGACCGTAATCTGTGACCACTGCGCCGAGCGAGTCTACGAGGAAAACGCCGTCGAGGATGACACGCACACGCTTTGCGACCACTGCTTTGATGAGTATTACGTCCGCTGCGAGGACTGCAACCGCATTATTCACCGCGACCGCGCCTATTGGGACAACGACGACAACGCCTACTGTGCATCCTGCTGGGATGAGCATTGTAACATTATTCACGAGTACAGTTACACGCCGGACCTTGTTTTCCACGGCAAAGGCCTGCGTCATTTTGGCGTAGAGCTCGAAATCGATGACGGCGGCACGGTAAACAGCAACGCGCAAAAGCTGCTCGACATCGCGAACAAGGACGCTGAAAACTTGTACATCAAGACAGACGGCAGTCTGGATGAGGGCTTGGAGCTCGTTACACACCCGATGACGCTCGAATATCACCTGAACGAAATGCCATGGGCGGAAGTGTTGCGTAAAGCGCAGAGTATGGGGGGGTTACCTCAGCCACGCCGCAGGAACCTGCGGACTGCACGTTCACATTTCCCGGCTGGCGTTTGGCTGCACCTATGAACAGCAGGAGGCTGCGATTGCGCGCCTACTTTACTTCGTCGAAAAGTTCTGGGCAGAGCTATTACGGTTCAGCCGCCGCACGCAGAGTAAGATGAATCGCTGGGCAGCGCGGTACGGTATTCGCCTTTACCCGTCCGAGCAGATGAGCCACGCCAAGAATTCTTGCGCCGGTCGTTACACGGCGGTTAATCTCACGAACGCGGATACAGTAGAAATTCGTATGTTCCGCGGCACGCTCAAGCTGAATACCCTCAAAGCCACCTTGCAGATGGTCAATCATCTGGTAGAGGTGGCTATTTCCATGTCGGACACCGCTGTACAGGAGCTTAGCTGGTTTGACTTCCTTTGACGAAATCAACGAACCGGAGCTTATTCAGTATTTGAAAGAGCGTCGGCTTTATGTTAATGAACCTGTAAACACTTCGGA
>VOFJ01000183.1_pt1 | contig 94000 bp, 216 predicted proteins | sample 5384081 | NCBI WGS metagenome assembly VOFJ01 (sample SAMN12384729, study PRJNA508395) | human gut metagenome | isolation source: healthy gut I | host: Homo sapiens | reverse complement strand
AATGACAGAAGAAAGAAATGCATTAAGACATAGCATAATACCTTCTTTACTAAAAAATATATGAATATAACAAATCACATTATAACAAAGACGTATGTATCTTTGAAATAGGAAAAACATTTTATAAAAAAAAGACGAGGAATATGGAGAAGAAAAACAAAATAGCAGGATTAATGACAGGTAATTATTATTTAGAATAGAAAAAAAACAAGTAGACTTTTATATTATAAAAGGAATAGTGGAAGAATTATTAGACTATTTAGGTTATGGAAACAGGTATAGTTTTGTAATAAAAGAAAACTTGCCAAAAAAGAGTTACACCCAGGACAATCAGCATTAATTTCTGTAAATAATGATATTGTTGGTATAATTGGAAAAATACATCCTCAAAAAGTAAAAAGAAAATGTATATGTATTTGAAATAAATCTAGAAAAACTGTTGGCAAAAAAAAAGTGGGCAAAATGAAATATAAGGAAATTTCAAAATACCCAAGCATAAAAAAAAAAGATTTAGCAATTATAACAAACAAGGAAGTAGAAGCACAAGAAATAGCAACACTAATAAAAAAAAATCAGCAGGTTCATTACTATTAAATACAGAGGTATTTGACGTATACACCGGTAAAGGTATAGAAGAAAACAAAAAAAAAAAGTATAGCATATTCATTAGAATTTGGAGCAAATGATAGAACATTAACAGATGAAGAAATAAACAACATATTAGAAAAAATAATAGCAAACCTAACAAAAAACGGAGCAGAAATAAGAAAATGACCAATTGGGGACAGTCCCTAAATGTCCAAAATGCACAATTTGGGACATCCCTTAATTGCATATTCAACAAAGGCTAAAATATATTCACCATATAATAACTATTTGACGAAGAATTATTTTTTAATATAAAAAATACACTATAATTTTTGTGTTTAGGAAAACTATTTGATATAATTGGGTAGAACAAAGATTTGTAAAATGGAGAATAAAATGATAGATTTGAAGCAAAGTGTTCAATATATAAAAGGTGTAGGACCGCAAAGAGCGGCACTGCTACAAAAGTTGAATATATACACATTAGAAGATTTAATTACATATTTTCCAAGAGATTATGAAGACAGAAGTAAGCCCAAAAAAGATATGACAGCTTGTTGATGGAGAAGAAGCTTTAATTGAGGCAATTGCAATTTCTAAGATATCAGAAGTAAGAATAAGAAAAAAATATGGTTATAGAAAAACTAATTGTCAGAGATGAAACAGGAAGTTGTGTTATTTCTTGGTTTAATCAAAAATATTTAAAGGGTAAATTTGAGATAGGATGCAAATATAGTTTTTTTGGAAAAGCATCTGTAAAATATGGAAAAATAGAAATATTAAATCCTGTATTTGACAATAATGAAACAAATAAAAACACGGGAAAGATAATACCTATTTATCCTTCTACATACAGTCTGACACAAGGAAGTATAAGAAGAGCAATAGAAAATGGACTTTCGTTGATTAATGAAAATTTGGAGGAAACTTTACCAGAATATTTACTAAAAAGAATATAACTTACTAGATTTAAATAATGCAATTAAACAAATACATTTTCCAAAAGATTTTGAAGAATATCAAAAAAGCACGCACAAGACTTGTTTTTGAAGAACTCTTGGGAATGCAAATAGCTTTATTGAATTTAAAGAAAGAAAATACACAAGATGAAGGAATAAGCTTTCCTGAAACAGTAAAAATGTCAAATGTAATAAATGAACTGCCATTTAAATTAACAAAAGCACAGTTGCGAGTGCTAGAAGAAATAGATGGAGATATGGAAAAAAAGTAAAACCAATGAATAGACTACTGCAAGGCGATGTGGGTTCTGGTAAAACTATAGTATCAATTATTGCGGCATATAAAGCTGTAAAAAGTGGATATCAAGTAGCGATAATGGCACCAACAGCAATACTTGCTTCACAGCATTTAGAAGAATTTAACAAAATATTGAACCAGTATAACATAAAATGTGAAATATTATTAGGTGGAACTAGTAAGAAGAAAAAGAAAAGAAATATTAGACAAGATAAAAAGTGGCGAAATAGATATTTTTTTAATAGGAACCCATTCACTTCTAGTTGAAGATGTAGAATTTAACAAATTAGGTTTAGTAGTCACAGATGAGCAACATAGGTTTGGCGTAAGACAAAGAGGAACAATTGTGGCAAAAGGAAACAACCCAGATGTCTTAGTAATGACCGCTACACCAATACCTAGGACTTTAGCACTTATATTATATGGGGATTTAGACATATCAATAATAGATGAGTTACCACCAAATAGAAAGAAGATAGAAACATATGCAGTAAATAAGAGTATGGAAGAAAGAATAAATGCATTTATACTAAAAAACTTGCAAGATGGTAGACAAGCATATGTTGTATGTCCATTAGTAGAAGAAAATGAAGAAATAAATGCAAAGTCCGTTATAGAAACTACAGAAAAAATATAAAAAAATTTTAACCGACTACAGAGTAGAATATATACACGGAAAAATGAAACCAAAAGAAAAAAGAAAGGATAATGCAAGAATTTAAAGAGGGAAAAATAAATGTATTAATTTCTACAACTGTAATAGAAGTAGGTGTAAATGTGCCAAATGCAACACTTATGATAATAGAAAGTGCAGAAAGATTTGGATTGGCTGCACTTCATCAATTAAGAGGACGTGTTGGAAGAGGAGACAAACAGTCATATTGTATTTTAAAATATAATGCAACTACTCAAGTTGCAAAAGCAAAGAATGGAAATTATGCAAAAAAAAATGACGGGTTCGTAATAGCAGAAAAAAAAGACTTAGAACTAAGAGGAACTGGCGAGTTTTTTGGTACTAAGCAACACGGAATACCAGAATTCAAAATAGCAAATTTATTTGAAGATATGGAAATATTAAAAAGAGTTCAAAGCATTGCCATAAAAATACAACAAGAGGATCCAAACCTAACAAGTGATAAAAACAAAAAAAATAAGAAATATAATTGAAGAAAAATTTAATAAGAGAATAGAAATATAGTATTTGACAATAAAAAATCTTGTTCTACAATATAACAAATAAGCTATAAGGAAGAGGTATTTAGGTGGAAATAAAAGGAGAAGTACAAGACATAATATATAAAAATGAAATTAATAGTTATACAATAGCTACTTTTAAAACATCAGAAGAAGAGACAACAGTGGTGGTAGGGTATTTGCCTTTTATAAATTCAGGAGATACGTTAAAAGTGGATGGAGTGTTTATAGAACACCAAGAATATGGAAGGCAGTTTAAAATAGAAACATTTGAAAAAATAATGCCACAGACTTTAGATGCACTAGAAAGATATTTAGCCAATGGAACTATAAAAGGAATTGGACCAGCGACAGCAAAAAAATAGTAGGAACATTTGGAGAAGAAACAATAAATATATTTAAATTTGAGCCTAAAATGCTATCAAACATTAAAGGAATTACAGAAGAAAAAAGCAATTAGTATAGCAGAAGAATTTATAGCAAATTGGGAAATATGGCAATTAGTTGGATTTTTAGATAAATTTGGAGTAGGGCCACAAAAGCGCAGAAAAAAATTTATAAAACATTGGGAACAAATGCAATAGAAGAAATTGAAGCCAATCCATATATATTGGTTGACTTGGTAAACAAAGTTGATTTTACACAAATTGATAAAATGGCTCTAGGAATAGGTATAGAATATAATAATGACAAAAAAAGAATTAAAAGTGGTATAAAGCATGCCTTAAGACTTTCAACATATAACGGACATAGTACAGTGGCATATGAAAATTTGGTACAGTTTGTTAGTACTTTATTAGGTGTAAACGGAGAGTACGTTGAGGAAAACATAATAAATTTAAAAGCTAAAAATGAAATTATAATAGAAGAAAGAGAAAATGGTGAAAAGCTGGAAGAATGGGTTTACTTAGAAGAATTTTATAAAGCAGAAAAAAATATTGCTAATAAATTAATAAACTTAAAAAGAAGGCAGAAATATAAAAAAAATAAATGGATTTGACAGAAAAATAAAAACATTAGAAAAGCATTCAGATATAGAACTATCTGAAAAACAATTAGAGGCAGTTAGAGCAATTAATGATAATAATGTTTGTGTCATTACAGGTGGACCAGGTACTGGTAAAACTACTATAATTAAAACAATATTAGAATTGTATAAGCAAGAAGGAAAAAAAGGTGGTACTTTGCGCTCCTACAGGTAGAGCAGCTAAAAGAATGTCGGAAACCACGGGAGAAGATGCCAAAACATTACATAGACTGCTAGAATTAGGAAAAATAGTATCAGATGATAGTCAGAATATAAATACTGACTTAGCAATAACCCCAATAGATGCAGATATTATAATAGTAGATGAAGTTTCAATGGTAGACTTGTTTTTTAATGAATTATCTGGTAAAGGGCATTTATCAAGGCAGTAAATTAGTACTAGTAGGAGATGTGGATCAGTTGCCATCAGTAGGACCAGGAAACGTATTAAAAGATATAATTAATTCGGAAGCAATAGTTACAATAGTACTAAATAAAATTTTTAGACAGGCAGCAAAAAGCAAAATAATATTAAACTCACATAAAGTAAATGAGGGAAAAAAGCTTTATAGGTACAGAATATGAAAAAGATATTTTGGAAGACTTCTTCTATATAAGTGAAAAATAGTAAAACAAAAATACTGGACAATGTTATATCTTTAAGTACAGGTAGATTAAAAAAAAATATGGTAATTATGACTTTTTAAAAAGTATACAAGTTATAACACCTACAAAAAAAAGGAGAACTTGGAACAAAAAATTAAACAAATTGCTACAAGAAAAAATAAATCCATACCAAGAAGAGAAAAAAGAGAAAAAAATATGGAGACATAATTTTTAGAGAAAATGATAGAATAATGCAAATAAAAAAAATAACTATGATATCTATTGGGAGAAAAAATAATGATGAAGTAGAATATGGAAGCGGAGTGTTTAATGGAGAATTTGGCACAATTATAAAAATAAACGAATCAGAGAAACAAATAAAAATAAAATTCGACGATGAAAAAGGTAGCATGGTACCAATATACAGACTTGGACCAAATAGAACATGCATACGCTATAACAGTACATAAGGCACAACGGAAGTGAGTTTGATGTGGTATTAATGCCAATATCTCAGTCTTCTCCAATGCTTTTAACAAGAAATCTATTATACACAGGAATGACAAGAGCAAAAAAACTTTTAATAATAATAGGAAATAAGAATATTATAGAATTTATGATAAAAAAAAATACAGATAGCAAAAAAAAGAAATACAGGATTGCAGTATAAATTAAAAACCAATTAAATATAATTATTTTTTATATAAAAAGGTAATTAATAAAATATTATAAATCGGGGGGCAATTAAAGGAGGTTTACAATGAACTTTATTAATAGTGCCCTCGATTATTTTTTTTTCCACCAATATGTGGAATGTGCGGGGAAATAAATGAGAATTACATATGTAATAATTGCTACGAGAATATTAAAAAAATTAAAAAGTGCGTTATTAATGAGTATAATAACAGAAACTTTTCTAAACACTTATATATTTTTAGATATGAAGGAATAATAAGAAATAAAATAATAGAGTATAAGTTTGAAGATAAAGGATACCTATATAAAATGTTTGCAAAAATTATTTTAAGTGATAAAAAAACATGCAATTTTATAAAAAAATACGATGTAATAATTCCTGTGCCAATAAGTAAAAAAAAAGAAAAAAGAAGAGGGATATAATCAGAGCGAATTAGTGGCTAATGAATTAGCACAAAAATTAAACCAAGACATATGGACAGATATAATTATAAAAAAAAGAAAGATAATAAACCACAAAGCGAGTTAAATAAACTAGAAAGAATAAAAAATGTAGAAGATATATATGAAATAAATAAACCAATAGAAGTAAAAAATAAAAAGGTTCTTTTTATTAGACGACATATATACAACAGGAAGTACGGTTAATGAAATTGCTAGAAAACTAAAACAAAATCAAACTCAAGAAATTGGTGTAATCACACTTGCAAAAGATTAAAACGTTTTCTTTTTTTGAAAACATTATGTGAAATACTGCGCTGATACCATATGCCTTAAAACTATTGTTTTGTGTTTTGAATTATGATAAAATAAATAAAAAGATAGGAGATGATTTGAATGAGTGATAAACAAATAATTCTAAATACTGTTGCTCAAATTGACGATGCGACAAGCTATGAAGAAATATTATACGCATTATATCTTCAATATGAGGTATCAAAAGGTATTAGAGATATGGAAGAAAATAATGTTAAAACAAGCGATGAAGTAAAGGAGATTATAAAAAAAATGGTAATTTGGGCAGAAACAGCAATTAACCATATAACTCAATTTATAGACGATGCAAAAAGTGGAACAGAGCAAACTGCCAAAAAATATATAGAAAAACTGATAGATTATGTAGAAATATTAAATGAAATGCCTAACATAGGCAAAACATTTGCATCTAAGGTCTATAAATATGAATTAAGACAGCTATTATATAAGTAAGCACAGAATAATATACTATTTAAATAATGATAGAGTTGTTATATTAGCAGTTATCCATACAAGGCTAGATGTAAAGAAGGCAATTGATAGAATAAAAACGAAATAGTTTAAAAAAAATACCCACAAAAAGATTAAAACGTTTTCCTCTTTATGCAAAATTATGAATAAAAATTGACATAAAAAACAATAATAAAACTATAAAACAAAAAAAAGGAGGGAAGATTTTGAAAGCAACAGGAGTAGTTAGAAGAATAGATGACCTAGGAAGAGTTGTTATTCCAAAAGAGATAAGAAAAACTCTAAGAATAAAAAAGAGGGAGACCCATTAGAGATTTTTACAGATAAAGAAGGAGAAGTAATATTAAAAAAAAAAATATTCTCCAATAGGCGAACTATCTGAATTTGCAGCAGGATATGCAGAAACTTTGGCAAAAACTACTGGACATATTGCATGTATAACAGATAAGGATACAGTAATAGCTGTTTCTGGGACGTCAAAAAAAAAAGAATTTTATGAACAGGGTATAAGCGAAGAATTAGAAAAAAAATAATGGATGAAAAAGAAAAACTATGCAAGTAGAGATAATAATAACATATCAATTCCAATTACAAAAAATGATAAATGGGAAAGAAAATATAATTCACAAATAGTATATCCAATAATTTCAGATGGAGATGCAATAGGAAGTGTTATACTATTATCAAAAGATAATAATACAAAAATGACAGAAGTTGAGCAGAAAGTTGCACAATCTGCAGCTACATTTTTAGGAAGTCAAATGGATATATAATTTAGAATTTTATATAAGTAAAAGAAGACTATCAACAAATGGAAAAAGTGATGGTCTTTTTTTGTATAAGACAATTAGAAAAATAATAGGATTTATGTGTCCAAAAATTCACAAAAAAATTAGCAATTAGTATTGACAATTGCTAATTTTGGATATAATATATATAAAGTTTAGCAATCAAAAAGGAGAGAGTGCTAAACACAGGTGGTAATAAGTATGTTAGATGAAAGAAAGAAAAAAAAAAATATTACAGGCAGTAATAGATGAATACATACAATCCGCAGAACCAGTAAGTTCTGGCTCAATAGCGGGAAAAAATATAGTTTGAATTATAGTAGTGCGACAATAAGAAACGAAATGGCACATTTAGAAAAAAGAGGGATACCTAGATAAACCACATACTTCAAGTGGCAGAGTTCCATCAGCGCTTGGTTATAGACTATATGTAGACGAACTACTAAAAAGAAGATAATATAAGTTTGGAAGAAATAAAATATATAAAAAATCTAAACTTGAAACAAGAGTAAATGAAATGGAAGAATTGACTAAAATTGCAACTAACACACTTTCTGAAATTACACATTATACTACAGTTGCAATAGGACCAAAAAACAATTTGCAAAATATAGAAGAAGTTAAATTTGTACTCTTGGGCAAAAGAATGTTGATGGCTATAATTCTTACAGACACAGGAATTATTAAAGAAACTATAATTAAATTTGACGAAGATATTTCAGAAGAGCAAGTAGAAACTTTAACATTTATATTTAATAATAAATTAAAAGGTAAACCATTAGAAGAAATAGATAGACCATTAGAAGAATATATATTTTCTCAAATGAATTATAGCTTAAAAGTAATAAAACCAGTTATGGAACAACTAAACAAGGTAATCAGTGAGGAAAAAAAGATATATTTAGAAGGAGCTAATAAAGCATTTGAATTGCCAGAATTTAAGAGTTTAAAAGTTGCAAAAAAACTTTATAAATTTAATAGATACAAAAAGATATTGTTGTAGATCTTCTAAATACAGGATTTGCCAAAGATATAAATGTGTATATAGGAGACGAAAATGATAATGAACAATTAAAAGATTTTAGCATAATAACTTTTAAACATAGATATAAAGACAGAGATTTAGGAACAATAGGGAATTATAGGTCCAAAACGAATGGACTACTCGAAGGTTATTTCTGTAATGAAAATATATTAGTAAAAAATTAAATGGAGAATAAAGGAAAGGAGTTAAGATAGATGGCAGAAAACAAGGAAGAACAGAAGATAGAAGAAAACAAGGAAGATGAGGTTATTGAACTAAAAAAAAAGACAATAGAAACTCAAAAAAAAATACAATTAGAAGAGCAGGAAGACAGACTTAAAAGAGTAGCAGCAGAGTTTGAAAATTATAAAAAAAAGGAGTACAAAAAAGAAAGAGAAACTCTATATAATTCTTTAAAAGGAGATGTCATTTTAACAATACTACCTGTTGTTGACAATTTAGAAAAAAGCAGTTGTTGCAAAAACAGAAGATGAAAGCTATAAACAGGGAATAGAACTTGTGCTAAAACAACTTAAAGATGTACTAACATCAAACGGAGTAAAAAGAAATAGAAACAATTGGAAAAACTTTTGACCCAGAATTGCATGAAGCAGTTGCATCTGTAGTAGATGAAAATTTGGGAGAAAAAAGAAATAAAAGAAGAATATAGAAAAGGATACATACTAGGCAACAAAGTAATACGTCACTCAATGGTAGTAGTAGCAAATTAAATTAGTAAATGATTACTAATATTAAAATAAGTTATTAATTTTAAATATAAATAAAAATATGAAAGGAAGAATTTATTATGGGAAAAAATTATAGGAATTGATTTAGGAACAACAAATTCATGTGTTGCAGTTATGGAAGGTGGAGAACCAGTTGTAATACCAAATGCAGAAGGAAATAGAACAACTCCATCAGTAGTTGCATTTTCAAAAAAATGGAGAAAGACTAGTTGGACAGATAGCAAAACGTCAAGCGGTAACAAATCCAGACAATACAGTAATTTCAATAAAAAGAGAAATGGGAACAAACAAGAAAGTAAACATAGAAGGAGATGAATTTTCTCCACAAGAAATATCAGCAATGATACTTCAAAAATTAAAAACAGATGCAGAAAATTATTTAGGACAAAAAGTTACACAAGCTGTTATTACAGTACCAGCATATATTTTAGTGACAGTCAAAGACAAGCAACAAAAAAGATGCAGGAAAAATAGCAGGACTAGAAGTATTAAGAATAATAAATGAACCAACAGCAGCAGCTTTAGCATTTGGAATGGATAAAGAAGACCAAGATCAAAAATAATGATATATGACTTAGGTGGAGGTACATTTGATGTTTCTATACTAGATATAGGAGATGGAGTATTTGAAGTTTTAGCTACAAATGGTAATACAAGATTAGGTGGAGATGACTTTGATGAAAGGATAATGAACTATTTAGTAGATGAATTTAAAAAATCAAATGGAATTGATTTAAAAGACAGATAAAATGGCAATGCAAAGACTAAAAGAAGCAGCAGAAAAAAAGCAAAGATAGAATTATCAGGAGTACAACAAACACAAATAAATTTACCATTTATCACAGCAGATGCAAATGGTCCAAAACACTTAGATGTTACATTAACAAGATCTAAATTTGAAGAATTAATTAGCGATTTAATAGAAGCTACAAAAGTTCCAGTACAAAATGCTTTAAAAGATGCAGGAATAACGGCAGCAGATTTACACAAAGTATTACTTGTTGGAGGTTCTACAAGAGTTCCAGCTGTGCAAGAGGCAGTTAAAAAAAAATAACTGGAAAAGAGCCAGATAAGGGAATAAATCCAGATGAGTGTGTTGCTATAGGCGCAGCTATCCAAGGTGGAGTACTTTCAGGAGATGTTAAAGATTTAGTTTTATTAGATGTAACACCATTATCATTAGGTATAGAGACTTTAGGAGGAGTATTTACAAAACTTATAGAAAGAAATACAACAATACCAACAAAAAAATCACAAGTATTTTCAACAGCAGCAGATGGTCAAACAAGTGTAGAAATTCACGTATTACAAGGTGAACGTGAAATGGCAGCATACAATAAAACTTTAGGAAGATTTCAATTAACAGGCATTCCAGCAGCACCAAGGGGTGTACCACAAATAGAAGTTACATTTGATATAGATGCAAATGGTATAGTTCATGTATCTGCAAAAGATATGGCAACAGGAAACAGCCAACAAGTTGCTATTACTGCAAGTACAAATTTAACAGATGAAGACATTGAAAAAGCTGTTAAAGATGCAGAAGCTCATGCAGAAGAAGACAAAAAAGAGAAAAAGATGAAATAGAAGTTAGAAATAATGCAGAAAGCTTAGTATATAATTCTCAAAAACAATAGACGAATTAGGCGACAAAATTAGTGGAGAAGAAAAAAAAAGCAAAAGTAGAAACAGAAATAGAAAATGTAAAAAAGCATTAGAGGGTACAGATGTAGAAAATATCAAAACAGCAACAGAAAAATTGACAACAGCATTTTACGCAGTATCAGAAAAAATTATATTCTCAAGCAGCTGCACAAAACCAAGGAGCAGAAGGAACTAAGCCAGAGGGAGAACCAAAAGTAGATGAAAATGGAAATGTATATGATGCAGATTACAAAGTAGAAAAACGAAAAAATAATGGAGACAATAAACAAGATTAAAATCAGAGGAAAAGATGTTGGAAGTAAGATTGACTGTCTTACTTCAATAACTAACGTCTAAACTCTATTTAGGAGGACTAAATGTCAGATAAAAAAGATTATTATGAGGTATTGGGAGTAGAAAAAAAAATGCAACAGATGAAGAAATAAAAAGGCATATAGAAAGATGGCTAAAAAAATATCATCCAGATGCAAATCCAGATAATAAACAGGAAGCAGAAGCTAAATTTAAAGAAGTAAACGAAGCATATGAAACATTATCTGATTCACAAAAAGGCAAATGTATGACCAGTTTGGACATAATGGGCCACAAGGAGGCTTTGGTGGAGGTAATGGATATTATTCGTATAGTTCATCAGGGTTTGACGGATTTGGAGACTTTGGAGATTTAGGAGACATTTTCTCATCTTTTTTTTGGCGGAGGTTTTGGCTCTAGAGGCAATAAAGGCTCAAATTCTGGACCAAAAAAAGGAGCAGATTTAAGATATAGCTTAGACATAACCTTTGAAGAAGCATTTTTAGGAACAGAAAAAGTAATAAATATATCGCGAAACGAAAATTGTAATACTTGCAAAGGAACAGGTGCTAAACCAGGAACTAAGCCAGAAAAATGTTCTGTATGTGGAGGAACTGGTCAAATACGACAAGTACAAACAACAATACTTGGACAGATGCAAACAACTAGACCATGTAGTAATTGTCATGGAACAGGTGAAGTAATAAAAGAAATATGCACAGATTGTAGACGGAAAAGGAACTATAAGAAATTCTGTAAGATTAACCGTAAAAGTTCCAGCAGGCATAGACGAAAATCAAACAATAGTACTAAGAGGAGAAGGAGAATCAGGTCATAAAGGCGGACCAAGAGGAGATTTGTATATTACAATTCATATAAAAAACATAGCATATTCACAAGAAAAGGAAACAATGTAATATGTGATATACCAATAACATTTACACAAGCAACTTTAGGCGCAGAAATAGAAATACCAATGGTAGATGGTACAAATGCAAAATACATAATACCAGAAGGTACACAACCAGGAACAAAATTTACCATTAGAAAATAAAGGATTTAAGAATATAAATAGTAATTATTATGGAGACTTTGTATTTACAGTACAAGTTCAAGTACCAAAAAGACTTTCAAAAAGAGCAAAGAGAAATATTATTGCAATTAGCAAAGACAATGAACGAACAACCACCAGTTAAAAAAAGAAAGGACTATTTGGCTAATAAATTTGGTGGGCGATTAAAAACCCCCCTACAATTGAAACAAAATTATGTAGGGGCGATTTTAATCGCCCGTTATACGTTGAAAATTTTTTTATAGACAAATTATGAGAAGTGGTATATAATTTTAAGCAATAGACAATGGAAAGGAATTCTGAAATGCCAAAATTTTTTGTAAAAATGAGCAAATAAAAAGACAATGAAATTACAATACTAGGAGAAGATGTAAAACATATAGCAAATGTATGAAGATTAAAAAAAAGAGGACGAAATACAAATATGCAATTTGGACACTAAAATGAATTATATTGCCAACATAAATGAAATAGACAAAAAATATGTAAAGTGCAAAATTAAAAAAAAAATTGAAAATACAAAATCAGAAATACAGCTAAACATTCCATTATATCAAGGACTTCATAACGCCGATCAGATGGAATATATAACACAAAAAATGTGGAACTTGCAGTAAAAAAAAAATAATACCTGTAGAGATGGAAAGAAGCATTGTAAAATTTGACCAAAAGACAGTTGAAAAGAAGATAGAAAGATGGCAAAAAATATCAGAAGTGGCATCAAAGCAAAGTGGCAGAGATATAATTCAAAAATAGAAATCCCAACAAACATTAAAAAAATTTGCGAAAACATAAATGAATATGATATAGTACTGGTAGCATATGAAAATGAAGAAGACAACACATTAAAAACAGAACTTCAAAAAATAAAAAAAACAGATAATTTAAAGATTGCAATTATTATAGGACCAGAAGGCGGAATTGATAAAAAAGAGAAAATATTACAATTAAAAGAAGTAGGAGCTAAGACTATAACGCTGGGACAAAGAATACTTAGAACAGAAACAGCTTCCATAGTTGTAATAAGTAATATAATATATGAATTGAAATGTAAAAAGGTAACCGTGTGAAAGGAGAATATATAATAAAATGGCAGATAAAAAAACAGACAAAAAAAACAACAAGCACGTCAAATAAAACAACAAAAATAATAACAAAATAAGTACCAATAAAAGCCAGACTAAAAAAGAAAGCACAACAAATAATAAAAAAAAATACAGAAGAACCAAAGAAAACAAATAAAAACAAAGTAAAAAAAACGAAGAAAAAAAAAATATAAAGAATGTAAAGAGCAAAGAACCAAAAGAACTTATTAAGGAACAAGCCAAAATAGAAATTGTAGGGAAAGAACTGAGAGATAAAAGTAAAATATCAAAAGAAAGTATCTCAAAAAAAAATATATCAACTTATTATTCCAAATATTTATATTGCGGTGGGAATAGTAATTTATTATATTTTTATGACCTTAGGCTTTTTATAATATAAACAATAGTATATTTATAACAGACATAAAAAAGCTTTTAGCATAGCTTGGCTATTTGTGGCAATAATTATGTTTGAAAAAACCTACAAAAAAAAAACGAATTGAAATTCATGTTTTACGGAATAGAATTTTTGATGTTAGCTATAACAACAATGTCTTTAATATATATAAATTTAATGTGCCAAAATAAATACATATATGTAACTTCAATAAGTTCTTTAGTATTTGCTGTTTATTATATAGTTAAGAGTATAACGATATACAAAATAAATAAGAAAAAAAATATTTTATGGATAGAATGAAAGAAATAATAGATAAAGATAATGAAGAAGATGAATAAAAATGTATATTTGGAAGGACGGAAATGAAATATGAAAAAGCATGACTGGATATGGAAGAGCAAAGCTACAAAAAAAAAAGTAGAGAATATATTGTAGAAATAAAATCTGTAAATCATAAATATTTAGATATGAATATTAAACTCCCTAGAAATTTATTTTGTATGGAAGATAGAGTAAGAAAAAAGCATATCTAATAAGATTTCCAGAGGTAAAATTGATGTATTTATAACATACATAAATAATGGCATAGAAGGGAAAAATATATTAATAAACAAAGATATTGCAAGGTTGTATATAAAAAAGAATTAGAAGAATTGGCAAATGAAAATAACATAGCAAGTGGACTAAGAGCAACGGAAATATCAAAGCTTCCTGAAGTTTTAAATATTGCAATAGACGAAGATGACGAAGACAAAATATGGAGTGACCTTAATGAGTGTTTAGAGGAAGCATTAAGCAATTTTGTTAACATGAGAGAGACAGAAGGAGAAAGAATAAAATTAGATTTGAAAGAAAGACTAAATGAAATAAATGAGAATGTTGCAAAAATTATTCAAAATTCAACTGGACTTATAGAAGAATATGTAGTAAAATTAAGAAATAGAATTAAAGAAATGCTTGACACAGACATTGTGGATGAAACAAGACTTGCTCAAGAAATAGTTATATATTCAGACAAAATATCAATTGAAGAAGAAATAACAAGAATTAAAAAGTCATATAGAACAATTTAGAACACTATTAGATGAAAAAAAAGATCCTATAGGCAAAAAGCAGACTTTATTATACAGGAAATGAATAGAGAAACAAATACAATGGGGTCTAAATCTGGAAGTATTGATATAATAAATTTAGTAATAAAGATAAAAACACAAATAGAAGATATAAGAGAGCAAATACAAAATATTGAATAATCACAAAAATTTTTCAAAGTGATTTGAGGAAATGGAGGACTTATGCAATTAATTAATATTGGATTTGGTAATATAGTTTCAGCAAATAGGATAATAGCAATAGTTAGCCCTGAGTCGGCACCAATAAAAAAAAGAATTGTTCAAGTGGCAAAAGACGAAGGAAGAGCAGTAGATGCCACATATGGAAGAAGAACAACAAGAGCAGTTTTAATAATGGATTCTGGACATGTTATATTGTCAGCAGTGCAACCAGAAACAGTAGCAGGAAGACTAGATAAAGAAGACACAAATGATACAATAGTAGAAGAAAAAAAATGATTAAGAGGAGATGATAACCATGATGGTAAAACCAACAGTTGTAGAATTATTAAAAAGAGTAGATAACAGATTTGAACTTGTTATAGCAGTTTCAAAAAAGAGCTAGGCAGATAGCAGCAGGAAGTGAAATATTAACTGATGTAGATGAGGAAGCTCCAGTAACATTAGCAGCAAACGAAATAGCAGAAGGAAAGGTGAAAGTAGTATGCTAGTATTATTATCAGGTGTATCTGGTGCAGGCAAAGACACAGTAAAGCAAGAATTAATAAAAAAGAAACAAAAATGTAGAATCATTACCTTCGTACACAGATAGAGCACCAAAGGAATAATGACATACCAGGTGTAACATATAATTTTGTGACTACGCAAGAATTTGAAAGAATGATAGAACAGGGTGAATTATATGAGTATTCTAAAACATCATGAACACTACTATGGAACTTCTAAAAAGCTATTAAATGAAAAAATAAATAATGGAACAATAATAGTAAAGGATATAGAAGTAAATGGAGTAGAAAATCTTTTAAAAAATATTAAAAAACGATTTAGAAATAGTAACTATATTTTTTAAAAGTTCCAAAAGAAGAAGAGCTTAGAAAAAGGCTAGAGGCAAGAGAAGATAAGCAAAGCCCAGAGGAAATAGAGCTTAGATTAAATAGATTAGAATATGAAGAATCTAAAATAGGAATGTACGATTATGTAATAAAAAATGATGATTTAGATAGAACATTAAGAATAATTGAGGAAATAATAAAACACTAATAACAAACATTAGTGTTTTTCTTTTTAATTTTTTACAGATAATGATATACTATAATAAAATCAAATTAAGGAAAGATAAAAATGGTAGCAGAAGTAATTATACAAAAAGTAATGCAAAGGAATTAAATAAAACATTTGACTATAATGTACCTGATAGTTTAGAAAATACAATAAAAATAGGTAGTAGAGTTTTAGTGCCATTTGGAAATATGAAGACTTTGGAAGATGGTTTTGTTATTGGACTAAAAGCAAAGTTCGGAATATAAATTAAAAGATATTTCAAGTGTACAAAGAAAACTATATTGATGAAAATAAGATAATGATAGCAGAATGGATGTCAAATAGATATTTCTGCAACATAGCAGATTGCCTAAAATTGATGTTGCCACCGGGGAAAAGAACTAAAATTTTAACAAATAGAATTAAAGAAAAAAAACAGTTATATGTAACGTTAAAAAAAAGATAAAGAAGAAATAGAAAAAGATATAGAAAATAAAAAAATTAAAGCAGACAAGCAAATAAGGGTGTTAAACTTTTTATGTGATAATGAAGGAGCTTTTGTAACAGAAATAGAAGTGTTTACAGATACTACAAAAGCAGTTATAGACAATTTGGAAAAAAAAAAAGGATATGTAGAAATAGCAGAAAAAAACAAATTGAAAGAAATCCTTTTTATTCATAAAGTTACTACTAAAAGCTCCAAAAAAGAACTTACAGTAGAACAGCAAAATGCATATGATAAGATAAATGATGCAATGAAGGAACAACTTTTTTCGGAGTTTTTAATATATGGTGTTACAGGTTCTGGAAAAACAGAAATTTATTTGCAATTAATAGAAAACTGTTTAAAAAATGATAAAAAGTAGCATAATGCTTGTTCCAGAAATTTCACTTACACCACAAACAGTAGATAGATTTATTGCAAGGTTTGGAGAAGATAAGATAGCAGTATTACATAGCAAGCTATCAATTGGGGAAAAATATGACCAATGGAATAAAATAGAAAGAGGAGAGGCAAAAATTATAATAGGACCAAGAAGTGCTATATTTGCACCGGTAAATAACCTTGGACTAATAGTAATAGATGAAGAACATGATAGCTCATATAAATCTGAAACAACTCAAAATATAGTGCGAAAGAAGTGGCAAGATATATAGCAAGACAAAATAATATATGCCTTGTTTTTAGGAAGTGCAACACCAGATATAGAGACATATTTTAAAGCAGAAAAGCAAGAGATTAATCTATTAGAATTAAAAAATAGAGCCAATAATTCTAAATTACCAGATGTGAAAGTTATAGACTTGCGAGAAGAAATATTGTCTGGAAATAAATCGATGATAAGTCGAGAATTACACAACGAAATAGAAACTAATTTAAAAAATAAAAAACAAACAATTTTATTTTTAAATAGAAGAGGATATTCTACGTTTATAATGTGCAGAAATTGTGGATATACAGTTAAATGCAAAAATTGTAATATAACATTAACATATCATTTAAACACAAATAAGCTAAAATGCCATTATTGTGGATTTGAAACAAATGCTGTAACAATATGCCCAGAATGTAAAAAGTAATAATATTAGATATTTTGGAACAGGAACGCAAAAGTTGGAAGCGGAAATAAATAAAATGTTTCCAACAGCTAAGACAATTAGAATGGATGTTGATACTGTAAGCAAAAAAAAAAAAAATTCTCATGAAGAAATATTGGATAGATTCAAAAATGAAAATATAGATATTTTAATAGGAACACAAATGGTAGTAAAAGGTCATCACTTTCCAAATGTAACTTTAGTAGGTGTTATTGCTGCAGATGGAAGCTTAAATATTGATGATTTTAGAGCGAATGAAAAAACATTTCAAATTTTAACGCAAGTTGCTGGAAGGGCAGGCAGAGAGCAAGAAAAAAGGTAGAGTAATTATACAAACATATAATCCAGACAATTTTAGCATAGAATGTAGTAAAGAGCAAAATTATGATTTATTTTATGAAACAGAGATAAAACTTAGAAAACAATTGAAATATCCACCATTTTGCGATATAATAACAATGTAATGTATTTCTTCAGAAGATGAAAAAGACAACGATTGAAACAATAAAAAAAATTACATACTTATTTAAAGAAAAAATTAAAACAGATAATATAGGTGTAATATTATATAGTCCATTACCGGCCCCAATAGATAAGATTAAAAACAAATATCGTTGGAGAATGATTATTAAATGTAAATTTGGAGAAGATATAGTAAAATTTATAAATGGAATGTTAGAAGAATACAATAAATATAAAAAAAAATAATACAAAAATAAGCATAGCGTTAAATCCATCAAATATGAGCTGAAAATAATTTCTTTGTGGAGCATATGCAAGTTAAGGAGGAATAGAACAAGAAAATGGCAATAAGAGTGGTAAGAGAAAATGGAGATGAAATATTAAGAAAAAAATCTAGAGAAGTAGAAAGTATAGATGACAAAATAAGAGAAATATTGGACGATATGGTGGAAACACTTCACAAATATAATGGAGTGGGACTTGCTGGACCACAAATAGGGAATATTAAAGAGAATAATAGTAATAGATTTATATGATGACGAAAGGCCAATGAAACTAATAAATCCAGCAATTGTTAAAGAAAAAAGGAAAACAAGAAGTTGAAGAAGGATGCTTAAGTTTTCCAAATCAATACGGAAAAATAATAAGACCGGCTGAAGTTACAGTTGAGGCACTTAATGAAAATGGAGAAAAAGTAAAAATAAAGGCAAAAGAACTACTAGCACAAGCACTTTGCCATGAGATAGATCATTTGAATGGAATATTATTTGTGGATAAAATTTTACCAGGCACATTAGAATATGTAGAACCTAAGAATTAATATGAGAACAAGGAGGGGTTGATTTGAATATAGTTTTTATGGGAACACCAGACTTTGCAGTTGAATCGCTTAAGAGCTTACAACAAGCGGGCAATAATATTTTAGCAGTTGTTACAAATATAGATAAACCTAGAGGAAGGGGAAATAAAGTATTGGGAACACCTGTAAAAAGAGTATGCAATAGAGCATAATATAAAAATCTATCAACCTTTTAAAGTTAGAGACAATGTAGAGTTTATAAATGAAATGGAAGAACTAAAACCAGATTTATTTTGCGTAGTAGCATATGGAAAAATATTACCACAAGAATTGCTAGATATACCTAAATATGGATCTGTGAATGTGCATGGGTCACTTCTTCCCAAATATAGGGGAGCTGCTCAATACAATGGGCAATATTAAATGGAGACAAGACAACAGGGGTAACTACAATGTTTATGGAAGCTGGAATGGACACAGGAGATATGATATTAAAAAAGAAGAGGTTGAAATTGAGAGAGAATGAAACAACAGGAGAATTATAGACAAGACTAGCAAAGATAGGTGGAAAATTATTAGTTGAAACAGTTGATTTAATTGAAAAAGGCGAGGCTCCAAGAGAAAAGCAAAATGATAAATTTTCTATGGCTCCAATGCTAAAAAAGGAACTGGCACAAATAGATTGGGAAAACAAGACTGCAAGAGAAATTAAAAATTTGGTAAGAGGATTAAACCCAATAATGGGAGCATACAGCACAATTAATGGGAAAAAAAATAAAATTCTGGAAAGTTAATGTTATAGAAGAAAAAAAACTTTGTATGATATGTTTCCAGATTTAAGTGAATATTCATACAAAATGCGAGAAATTATACCAGGAACTGTTTTATTTTCAGGGGATAAAAATGGACTATATATAAAGGCGATAGATGGAATTATAGAAGCTGTGGAAGTACAAGCAGAAAACTCAAAAAAAAATGCATATTTTAGAATTTTTAAGAGGAAATAATATACAAGCCGGAAATGTGTTTGAAAATGCTTGATTTTTTTTCCAGAATGTGCTAAAATATATATGTTGCAAAACATTATATACCTTATACTTAATTTAAGGATTAATACTCCTCTTAAATTCAGTTTAAGGCAAATTAAATATAGGAGGGAAAACAATGACAAAGGAAAGAAAACAAGAAATTATTGAGACTTATAAAAGAGAAGAAAAAAAGATACTGGTTCTCCAGAAGTTCAAATAGCTCTTTTTAACAGAAAGAATCAATGAATTAACAGAACATCTAAAAGTTCACAAAAAAGATAATCATTCAAGACGTGGATTATTTAAAATGGTTGGAACAAGAAGAAACTTATTAAACTACTTAGCAAAAAAAAAGATGTTCAAAGATATAGAGACATAGTAGAAAAACTAAAATTAAGAAAATAATATTAACAATTGGACGTTTTGCATAAGCTTAACGTCCAATTTAATAATGTAAAAAATACATAAAAAAACTAAAATAAAAAAAATAATATAAAATACAATATTTGAAGTTAGAAGGTAGCTTGTACAATTTACTAAAGTCAAGCTATAATAAATTGTAGAGGTTACAACTAATGCCAAATATTGTTTATATAAAAAAAATGTATAATAAAAGAAAGAGAAATAATTATGATTAAAACTTATGAAACAGAATTGGCAGGAAGAAAGTTAACTAAAATAGAGACAGGAAGAATTGCAGAACTTGCAAATGGAAGTGTAATGGTAAGGTATGGAGATACAGTTGTAATGGTAAATGTTACTGCTGCCAAAGAACCAAAAAGAGGGTGTGGATTTCTTTCCATTATCAGTTGATTATGAAGAAAAATTATATGCAGTTGGAAAAAATACCAGGAAGTTTTACAAAAAGAGAAGGAAAACCAACAGACAAAGCTATATTGACATCAAGAGCAATAGATAGACCATTAAGACCACTATTTCCAAAGGATTTTAGAAATGACGTATGTGTTGTAGCAACTGTACTTTCAGTTGAACCAGACAACAGTCCAGAAGTATGTGCAATGATAGGGGCTTCAGCAGCACTTACAATATCAGATATACCATTTGGAGGACCTACAGCAGCAGTAAATGTTGGATATGTAGATAATCAAATTGTAATAAATCCAACACTTGCACAAAAAGAGAAAATAGTAGACTAAATTTAACAGTTGCTGGTACATTAGAAAAAATAACAATGATAGAAGCTGGCGCAGATGAAATACCAAATGAAACAATGTTAGAAGCTATAAAAAACAAGCTCATGAAGAAATAAAAAAGATATGCAACTTTATTTCGCAAATGAAATCAGAAATAGGAAAACCAAAATTTGAATATAAATCATTTGCAGTTGATAAAGAGATATATAATGAAATAGAATTAAACTTTAAACAAAGAATGTATCAAGACGTACAAGCTCAAAACAAAGAGGTAAGAGATGCAAATATAGAGAAAATTTCAGAAGATATACTAAATTATTTTATAGAAAAAAAATGGAGAAGAATTTGCACAAGAAAAGCAAACAGACATAGCAGAAAGCATACATGATTTAGAAAAAGCATGTGTAAGAGAAATGATTTTAGAAGAACATAAACGCCCAGATGGAAGAAAAATAGATGAAATTAGACCTCTTTCGTGTGAAGTAGGTGTATTGCCTAGAGTTCATGGTAGTGCAATATGTACAAAAGTGGTCAAACACAGGTAGTGTCAATTGTAACATTAGGAATGAAAAGCGAAGAACAAATACTAGATGGATTAGATGAAGAGGATTCAAAAAAGATATATGCATCAATACAATTTCCCATCATACAGTGTAGGAGAGGCTAGACCTTCAAGAGGACCAGGAAGAAGAGAAATTGGACATGGAGCGTTGGCAGAAAAAAGCACTAGTTCCGGTAATCCCTTCAGAAGATGAATTTCCATATTCAATAAGAGTTGTTTCAGAAGTTTTATCTTCAAATGGTTCAACGTCACAAGCAAGCATATGTGGAAGCACGCTAGCTTTGATGGACGCAGGAGTACCAATTAGAAAACCAGTAGCTGGAATTTCAACAGGACTTGTTACAGACAAAAATAATCCAGAAAGATATATAATGCTTACAGACATACAAGGAATAGAAGATTTCTTTGGAGATATGGACTTTAAGGTTGGTGGAACAAAAAATGGAATTACTGCGATACAAGTTCGACATTAAAATTGATGGATTAACATATGATATAATAGAGCAAGCATTTGAAAGAACAAAAATCGCAAGAGATTATATATTAGACGAAATTATGGCACCGGTAATAGAAAAACCAAGAGATGAAATATCTAAATACGCACCAAGAATTTTGACAGCGACAATAAGCACAGACAAAATAAAAGATGTTATAGGACCTGGTGGAAAAATGATTAACAAAATTATAGATGCAACAGGCGTAAAAATAGACATATCAGATGATGGAAAAAGTTTGCATATATTCTACAGACACAGACAGTGGAAAAAAAAAAGCTATGAAAATGATAATGGACATAGCAAGAGAAATAGAAGTTGGCGAAATATATGATGGAACAGTTACAAGAATAATGAACTTTGGCGCATTTGTGGATATTGGAGGAGGAAAAGAAGGATTACTTCATATATCAAAAATATCTAGTAAAAAGAGTGGAAAAGGTAGAAGATGTATTAAATGTTGGAGACGAAGTAACAGTAAAAAAGTAACAGAAATAGATAATCAAGGCAGAATTATTTTAAGTATGAAAGACTTAGAAGTAAATCATAAAGAAGATGCTGAATAAAAATATTATATTAGAAATTATCAATATTATAAAATATGGTTGCAAAAATAAAAAAAGAGAATAGTATAATGAAAAAAGTAAAATAAAAAAAGTAAAATAAAAAGGAGAAAAAAATGGAATACTTATATATTTTACAACAAGCATTGGTTTGGATAATAACAATATTTTGGATTTATCAAATGGCAATTAGTATTTGTTCGTTAATTAAATTAAAAGATAAACCATTTATAATTAATAAAAATCATAAATTCATGGCAATTATACCTGCACATAACGAAGAAGCAGTTGTTGCAGATTTAATAGAAAGTTTGAAAAAAACAAGATTATCCAAAAAGAACTATATGACATTTATGTAATTGCAGATAACTGTACAGATAAAACTGCAGAGGTAGCGAAACAGGCCGGTGCTATTGTATACCAAAGATTTGATGAAACTAAAAAACAAAAGGATTTGCGTTAAATTGGTTTTTGAAGCAAAAAATAGAAGAAGATGCAAATTATGATGCATTTTGCATATTTGATGCGGACAATATAGTTGATGTAAATTTCTTGAAAAATATGAATAAAAAACTGTGCCAAGGAGAAGATGTTGTTCAAGGATATAGAGATATTAAAAATCCTACAGATAACTGGATTACAGCAGGATATGCAATATTCTATTGGACAATGAACAGAATGTATCATTTGGCAAGATATAACTTAGGATTATCGCCATTAATAAATGGTACAGGATTTATGGTAAGATTTGATGTGATTAAACCAGAAGGTTGGGTTACAAAGACACTTACAGAGGACATAGAGTTTTCATTGAAAAGAATAATAAAAGGAAAAAGGTTAGGTTGGGCAGTGGATGCCAAAGTGTATGATGAGCAACCATTAGGATTTAAACAATCTTGGAAGCAAAGAGAACAAGATGGACAGTAGGGCATATACAATGTATAAAAGAATATACTAAGCCATTAGCTATTGCTACAAAAAGAGAACAAGACATTAATGAATTTAGATGGTTTATTGTATATAATAGGAAGTATACCAATGTTTATATTAACATTGATATTACTATCATTAAACTTTTTAATTTATGTTGGCAATGGAATGAGTGGACTTGACCTATTTATGAACTGTGTAAGATATTTTGTTCCAACATTTTTATTACCAATAGGAACAGCAATGTTAATTATGCTATTGGATAAAAGACCTATAAAACCAATGCTAAGAGGATTAGTATGTTATCCGTTATTTTTTTAGGCTCTTGGTTACTAATAAACTTTAAATGTTTATTTAAGAGAGACACAACATGGGATAAAATAGAACACGTTAGAAGCATAAAAATTAACGAGGTTTCAAACGAAAAAAACAGTATCTTAAAATATATTAAAAGGGAGTAGCTTATAAACTACTAATCAACATCCGATTTTATCTGGTTAGTAACCTTTTAGGTAAGCAAGACTTTTAAAAAGAAGTTTTATAAATTTCTTTAAAAAGTTTTTTTAATTATATATACCAAAATTCAAATAAATATGATAGTATTTAGCAAAGGAGAGAATTATAATATGAAAGAAAATTGGTTTAACAAAACAGTAACAGAAACATTAGAAAGCTTAACAACAAATGCAAATGAAGGATTAAAATCAGAAGAAATTGAAGAAAGAAGAAAAAAAAAGTATGGTTTTAACGAATTAAAAGCAAAAAAGAAAAAAGACTATATTGGTAAAATTTTTAGAGCAATTTAAAGATTTTATGATTATTATTCTAATTATAGCAGCAATAGTGTCAGCTGTAATAGGATATCTACAAAATGAGGGTATAACAGATTCAATAATTATATTAATTGTAGTTATTATAAATGCAATAATAGGAGTAGCGCAAGAAAAAGTAAAGCAGAAAAGTCTTTAGAGGCTTTACAAAAATTTGAGTTCACATGTTGCAAAAAAGTAATTCGTGATGGTAAATTAGTTGTAATGCCATCTAAAGAATTAGTGCCAGGTGATATAGTAATTATAGAAACAGGAGATTATGTACCAGCAGACTTGAGAATAATAGAAGCAACAAATTTAAAAGCTCAAGAAGCGTCATTAACAGGAGAATCGGTTCCAGTTGAAAAAAAAATACTGAAGCCATATCAGATGAAAAAAATTGGAATAGGTGATAGAACAAATATGTTATTTTCCTCTTCCTTAATAACGTATGGAAGGGGAAAAGGCATTGTTGTTGAAACAGGAATGAATACAGAAGTTGGTAAAATTGCTAATATTATAAATAGCACAGATGAAACAGAAACACCTTTACAAGAAAAATTGAATAAACTGGGCAAAACATTGGGCGTAGGAGCGCTTGTGATATGTGCAGTAATATTTGTAATAGGATTACTATATGGAAAAAAATCCTTTAGATATGTTTATGACAGCAGTAAAGTTTAGCAGTAGCTGCAATACCAGAAGGATTAGCAGCTGTTTCAACAATTGTGTTGGCTATAGGAGTACAAAGGATGGTTAAAAAAGCATGCTATTGTTAAAAAAATTACCAGCAGTAGAAACTTTAGGAAGTGCAACTGTAATATGTTCCGATAAAACAGGGACATTAACTCAAAACAAAATGACAGTACAAAAGAATATTTTATAATAATAAATTATTAGACATAAATAAAATTGATTTGAAACAAGAGGACGAAACATTAGAAAGATTAGTACATATTAGTATGTTATGTAATGATACAAAAAATAAGCACAGATAATCAGCTTACAGGAGATCCAACAGAAACAGCGCTAGTTGATATGGGATTTAAATTGGATTTTGAACCTTCATTGTTTGAACAAATGCCTAGATTAAAAGAGATTCCATTTGATTCAGATAGAAAATTGATGACAACAGTAAATAAAGTTGGAGAAAAGTATGTCGTTTGTACTAAGGGTGGAGTAGATGAATTATTAAATAGATGTACAAAATATATATTAAATGATGAGATTAAAACAGATTTAGAAGAATACAAAAAACAATATCAGAAAATAATGAGGAAATGGCTAAAAAATGCTTTAAGGGTTTTTTAGCAATGGGATACAAAGAATTAAATCATGAGCCAACAGAAGAAGACATGGCAAGCTTGGAAAATGACTTAATATATATAGGTATGGTTGGAATGATAGATCCTCCAAGAGAAGAAGTAAAACTTGCAGTACATAAATGTAAAACAGCGGGAATAAAAACAGTTATGATAACAGGAGACCATAAAATAACAGCAATTGCAATAGCAAAAAGCTTTAGGGATATTAGAAAATGAGAGTGAAGCATTAACAGGCAGTGAATTAGAAGAAATGACAGATGAGGAGTTAACAAAAAATATTAGAAAATATAGTGTATATGCAAGAGTATCTCCAGAACATAAGGTAAGAATTGTAAAAAGCATGGCAGGCAAAATGGAGAAATAGTGGCTATGACGGGAGATGGCGTTAATGATGCACCAGCACTAAAAACAGCAGATATAGGTTGCGCTATGGGAATAGTTGGTACAGATGTGGCGAAAGAAGCAGCAGATGTTATACTAACAGATGATAATTTTGCTACAATAGTTTCAGCGGTAGAAGAAGGTAGAAGAATATATGATAATATATTAAAAAGCAATACAATTTTTATTATCAAGCAATGTTGGAGAGATAATAGTTCTGTTTGTAGCAATATTGATAACTCCATTATTGAGCAAAATATTCGGAATTGATATACACCTAATAGAGCCGCTATTACCAATACATATATTATGGATAAATCTAGTGACAGATTCTTTACCAGCATTAGCGTTAGCTGTGGATCCAGCTGAAAAAAAAGATGTTATGGAAAGGAAACCAATAAAACCTAAAAAGGGTATATTTACAAATGGTATGTCTTGGAGAATAATATATCAAGGTGTAATGATTGGACTACTATTAACACTTGCTGCATTTATAATAGGGTTAGGTACAAAAAGATGTGCCAATAATAGAAGGACTAACAGAACAAGAGGTAAGAGTGGAAATTGGGCAAACAATGGCATTTATTGTTTTAGCATTGTCTGAATTAACTCATGTATTTAATATTAGAAATAATAAAAAAATCAATATTTAAAACAAATATATTCAACAATTCTAAATTAATTTTAGCAATATTGACATCATCAGCGTTAATGTTTGTTATACTATTAATACCAAGTTTAAGAAGCATATTTAGTATACCAGTACTACCAATAGGAAACATAGTAGAAATTGTAATATTAGTACTAATGCCAATAGTTATAGTAGAAATATTTAAATTGTTTAAAATAAATACTATTGGGGAAGAATAAAAATTATAAATTTCTTAATATGCAAAGGAATGATATTTATGTATGATGTAATAATAATAGGGAGTGGACCTGCAGGAATTTCGGCTGCATTATATACTCAAAAGAGGTGGTTTAAAAACACTGATAATATCAAAAGGAAGTAGCTCGCTAGAAAAAGCACATAAGATACAGAACTACTATGGACTTGTGGAAGAAATATCTGGAAAAAGAATTATATAAAATAGGAATAGAACAGGCAAAAAAGAATAGGTGTAGAAATAATAGAAGACGAAGTAGTACAAATAAGTAATGAAAAAAATTTTAAAGTTACAACAATAAATGCAGAATATGATGCGACAAATGTAATTTTAGCAACAGGAATAAACAGAAAAGAATCTACAATAAAAGGAATAAAAGAATATGAGGGAAAAGGCATAAGTTATTGTGCAGTGTGTGACGCATTTTTCTTTAGGGGTAAAGATGTTGCAGTTATAGGAGATGGAAATTATGCAGTTCATGAAGCGGAAATATTAAAACCAATTGCTAAATCTGTTAGAATAATAACAAATGGAAAAAGTATGGTACAAAACAGAAACATAGATGTGGAAACAATAAAAGACAGTGTAAAAAGAAGTTAAAGGCAAAGATATATTAGAAGAAATTGAATTTGCAAATGGAAAGACGATAAAAATAGATGGTGTATTTGTAGCAGAAGGAATTGCCACTAGTACAGATTTAGCAAAAAAAAGAATAGGAGCGTTAGTAGAGGGTAATAATATAAAAAAATAAACGAAAATATGGAGACATCAGTAAGAGGCCTATATGCTTGTGGTGATTGTACAGGTGGCATACTTCAAATAAGTAAAGCTGTATATGAAGGTGCTAAGGCAGGTTTAGAAATAATTAAAAAGGAGGACAAAAAAATGTTAGTAATTGAATTAAACAAAGAAAATTTTGAAAAAGAGGTAAATAATTCCCCAATGCCGGTGTTAATAGACTTTTGGGCAAGTTGGTGTGGACCATGTAAAATGATGAGTCCAGTAATTGATGAAATTGCAAATGAAACACAGGAAACATTAAAAGTATGTAAAGTAAATGTAGATGATGAATTAGAACTAGCAAGAAAATTCAATATAATGAGTATACCAACTTTTGTAGCTATAAAAGAAGGCAAAGTAATAGGGACAACTGTAGGAGTACAAACAAAACAACAAATATTAGACCTATTAAAATAATAGAAATAACAGCCATCAGCGAGCAAATATTAATGTGTTAAAAATAAAGGGCGATATAAATCGCCCAAAATTAAAAAAAAATATTTATAATAGGTATTGACAAAATCAATTAGAATGTGCTAATATTAATAAGTGTTAATAAGTAGTAAACACTTGCGGATGTGGCGGAACTGGTAGACGCGCTGGTCTTAGGAACCAGTACCAACGGTGTGGGGGTTCGAGTCCCTTCATCCGCACCAAAGACGTATCTGTTCGAACTAATAAAACAGATAGATACAAAAAATCAATCAGAAAATAAATCTGGTTGATTTTTTTGTGTAGGTTTGTTAAACATATGTCACACTTTATATGTATTGATTTTAATATTTTTTATGTTACATTTATAAGTGTTAGCACTTTTGTTGTTATCAAACAAAAAAACATATACCTTTTGGAGTTAAAAATGAATACAATTAATGAAGAATTTAATATACCTTATTATATATTTGAAGAAATAACAGAATATTGTAGTACTTACTACTAAAGGACATTGTAAATGTATGAAGTGGGACAACATAAAATCACTATTAAATTTGGCAGTAGTAAATAAAAGATTAAGCAGACAACAAGCACATTATTTAAAAAGAAAAATTTTGTAGAGAATAAAATAAGAAGTTTTGTATATTTTAATAGATAAAAAACTATTAATATGATAAAATGTAGAATAAATAAAAAAATAAAGGAGTTAATTATATGGAACTAAAACCAATAAAAGAAAAAAAGAACGAAGCATTATATCCAACTATAAAAGAAGTGCCAAAGTCTAATTTTATGAAAGAAATGTTATTGGCTACAGCTATTACGCCAAATCAAATATTCGAACCTATAACTGCAACACGTATTGCAATTGCAGTACCAGCAAATGTGTTTCCAATAAAAAATTTGCAAATTAATAAGAACTATTTCTATTTTTTATAATGATACTTTCATCAATATTATTGTTTGTAAATAAAAAGAAAATTAATAAATGTATAAGTGAGAATGAAGTTGCTGAGAAATTAAAAAAAATTAAATAAACATAGAAAAAATAAAATGGTGGATTTTTGGTATAAGTATAGCTATTATAGTTATTAGTTCTCTCGCTATAGTTTACCTAGAAAATTATATATAATGTAAGGTGGAAAATGGAGTATATTTTTTATTTAACAAATTCATGTAACCTAAAATGTAAATATTGCTATGAAAAGAATAAAATTAACAAAGTAATTGATTTTAATGTCATAGAAAAATTGTTAAAAGAACGAGTAAATCCAAAGGAAAAAAAAATACAACAATATCTTTTTTTTGGTGGAGAACCATTATTAGAAAAACAACTTATTTATGATACAGTAACCTTAGGGAATAATAATTTAACAAAAAAATCAAAGCATCAATTTATATATTCATTAACTACTAATGGTACATTAATAGATGATGAATTTATAAAATTTTGTAAAAAAATAATATAGCAGTAGGTATAAGTATAGATGGAAATGCAGATGTTCATAACATTAATAGAATAAATAATGCTAATAAAGAGAGTTTCGATGAGGTTTTAAAAAACTCTAAAAAAAATGCTTAGAGGCTAATTTAAATTGTATGGCTTTACCAGTAATATGTACTAATAATGTTAAACATTTAGCTGATAGTATTAAATTTCTAATAAATTTAGGCTTTAAAAGTATTACTTGTAACTTTAATTATTCTGATGATTGGAATGATAATTCATTAGAAATATTAAGGCAAGAGTATAAAAAAATTTCTGATATATATTATAATGAATTTAAAAAGAGAAAAAAATTATATAAGAATATATCCTTTAGATACTAAAATGTATCTAAATATTCATAAAAAAAGATGTTCTGATAAGCTGTAGTGGAAATCGTATAGCAGTAAATGCTGATGGAAAATTTTATCCTTGTATTCAATTTGTAGGGGATTCTCGTTTTGAAATAGGAGATTATAAAAAGGGGATTGATACTGAAAGAAAAAAAAAGATATTTTATTAAGAAGACTTACAAGTAAAGTTGTTTGTGATGAATGTTCTCTAAAAGATAGATGTATATACAAATGTGGTTGTGCAAGAATAATGACTACTAATGATATTGTGGAAGTTTCTCCTATTGTATGCGAAACAGAGCGTATATATATTGAAATGGCAGATAATCTTGCTAATAAATTATATAGAGATTTTAAAGATGAATTTATTTTATTAAATTATAGGAAATAAATGAGAGTATAGAAAAAGTTGTGTAAATAAATCCTTCCGTGATAAAATATAAAATATCAAGGAGGGATTTTTTTCTTAAGCCCTATTAAACTTACTTTAAAAAAGTGAACCATTTTTCAATTAGAATTTTATAATTTTTTTTTGGACTACTTTTAGTTTATCAAAAACACTTTTCTCATTTCATTACTTAAGACATTATCACATTTCTTTCATATTGATGAAGAATTATTTTTTAATTCCTTGCAAAAAAAAAGTAGAAATATGCTATAACATAAGTAGAGTTAAATTTAAGGAGGGGAAAACTAATGGCAAAAAAGAAAAAACGTGATATAGGAAAAATAAGCTACAAGAGTAATTGCTGCCATATTAGCTTTAATGTTTGTTATTAGTATAGTAGCAACATTGATATATCAACTAGTAGGTTAGAATACAAAAAGATAGAAGGGATAGTTTGGAAAATTATTTTTACAATAAATATAAATAATATATTGAATAGCATTGTTGAATACTTTATTTATTTAAAAAGAAAATCCGTGGAGATTAATTGTGCTAATATTAGATTTAGCAATTGTTAGCGGATTAATATATAAATTTATAAAATATTCTAAAAAAAACTAGGGTGTGGCAACTGTTAAAAGGTATAGCACTAGTAATAATTATTACAATTCTAAGTGATATATTGCATTTTAAAATATTAAATTTTATATTAACACTGTTTATGCCATATGGAGTAATAGCAATAATTGTAATATTCGCTCCAGAACTTAGAAGAATGCTAGAACAATTGGGAACCAATAAATTAACAAAATATTTTGGAATAGAGAATGATATATATACAAAGACAAAAGAAAATATATATAAAATAGTAATTGCAGTCACGGAACTTGCAAAGCAAAAAAAACAGGAGCTTTAATAGTAATAGAAAGAGATATACAAATAAATGATATAATGGAAACAGGATTAAAATTAGATAGTGAAGTATCTCCTCAATTACTGGTTAATATATTTTTACACCTAATACACCATTACATGATGGGGCAGTAGTAATAAGCAATAATAAAATAGCTGCAGCTGCATGTATATTGCCACTTGCAAATGACAAAAAATATTGCTAAAGAATTGGGAACAAGAACATAGAGCAGCAATAGGTATTTCAAAGGAGACGGATAGTATAGCAATAGTTGTATCAGAGGAAACAGGTAAGGTTTCTTTAGCAAAAGATGGAACGTTGATTGCAGACTTAAAAAAGAAGAAACACTAAAAAGCATATTGATAAAAAAATGTCTTAACCAAAAAGATATGGAGAAGAAATTCCAAGAAAAATGCATACACTAGGCAAAAAAAAAAAAAAAAGGGTCTGTTTAAATAACAGACCTTAAATAATATAAAAAAAATAGGATTGAAGAAAATGAGAAACATTAAATTAATAATAGAATATGATGGAAAAGAATATAACGGATGGCAAAAAGCAAAAGAATAAACTTAATATACAAGGAGAAATAGAAAAGGCTATTGAGACAATAATAGGAGAAGAAATAGAATTAATTGCCTCTGGGAGAACAGACGCAGGAGTACATAGTTTGGGACAAACTGCAAATTTTAAAACGGAAAGTACAATTCAAATAGAAAAAATACCAATAGCAATAAATTCACAATTAAAGAAAAGCATTAGAATAAAATCAGCAGAAGAAGTGGAAGAAAATTTTCATAGTAGATATAATTGTAAAAAGAAAAACATATAGATATACAATAAATAATTCGGAGCAAGGGTCTGCAATATATAGAAATTTGAATATCATATGCCACAAAAATTGAATTTTGAAGAAATGAAAAAAGGCTATAAAATATTTTGAAGGAGAACATGACTTTAAAGCTTTTAAATCTAGTGGAGGAAGCGGGAAAACAACAATAAGAACAATATATAAAGCAGAAATAAAAAGGGAGAATGAAAGAATAATAATAGAACTTACTGGAAATGGTTTTTGTACAATATGGTTAGAATAATAACGGGAACATTGGTAGAAGTGGGAATGGAGAAAATAAAAAGCAGAACAAATACCAGAAATAATGGAAAGCAGAGATAGGAAATTGGCAGGTAGAACATTGCCAGCACATGGACTTTGCTTAATTAAAGTTGAATATTAAAAAGTAACAAAGTGTTAACAGAATGCATAATATATACCAAAAAGGAAAGGTGAGAATTATGAACAATCTGTTAATATTTTTGCGCTTCCTATAGCAACAATTTTGCTGGCCATTGTGTTACAAAAAGTTCTTAGATCTCCAATTTTAGTTGGAATTACATTTTTTGCCATATATTTAATAGTTACATTTGCAGCATTTGACGCTAATTTCCTAGTAGTTGCAATAGCACTTACAATTTTAGCATTTATAACAGCTGTAATAGTAAATACTATATGTAGAATTTTAGAAAGACTAGAGCAGTGCGAAGGCGACAATGATAACGATAATAACAATGCAAATTGTGGTTGTACAGGAAGAAGCGATTTGATAGCATACACAACTCCATTAATTCCTAATAATACTGTTATATTAGGAACCAATACAAGTAATACAGATGAATCAAATAGTTGTGGCTGTAGTGGAAATAACAGTGCTAATAATACCAATAATAATAGTTGTGGATGTTGTAGATGCAGAAGAGGATAACATAAATAAAAAGTGGATAATAAATGGCAGATAATAATGTTACCATTTAATATTCGCTTTTATTATTGTATAGAAAAAAAATATACAACGAAGGCAGGTTATATTAAACTGTATATATTTGCAAAGTCAATTTTTTTACATAGAGAAATATTACAGAAATATTACAAAAATATTAAGATTACATTACGAAAGGATAATGTGTTGTTTTTTGATAAGAAAATGTTGTAAAATAAAAAAAATAGTTATAGTAGTAAATACAAGGGAGGAATATGAAAAATGGCAGTAAATCCAATGCAAAAAAAAGCAACAACAGCGGCTTTGATAGCAGTGTTAGTAACACTTTTAATAACAGGAGCAGTTATAGCCTTATTAATGATGAAGGTGGGAAATTTAAATAAACAAATTGCAGAAAAGAGAGCAAATTTGGGAAAGGTTTTTTTGTACTTAATTCAGATGTAAAATCTGGACAAGAAATAACATCAGAGATGTTAAAGTTGCAAGAAGTTGAAATGTCGACAGTTCCAACTTCTGCAGTAGGAAAGCATAATTTCAGTATTTAATAATTATAGATTAGAAGATGTAAAAGGTAACATAGTTTTTTACAGATGAAAATGGAAGAATGTACATACAAGAAAATAATCAAAAAAAATATATAGTAAAAAATGAAGATGATTATAAAAAAGACAAGCTATTATTATGAAGAAAACAAACAACCAGTAGAACTTAATACAGTTCCACTTGTAGCTAAAGTAGCTTTGAAAAAAGAATACAGTATTAACATTTGATTTAATTGCAAGAAGCAATGACAGAGTAACAGATGATGTAAGAATACAAGAATATAATGTTGTTCAGCTTCCAACACAAATAGCAGATAAAGAATTTATAGATATAAGATTAAGATTACCAAACGGTTCAGACTATATAGTAGTATCACACAAACAAATAGAACTACCACAAAATTGATGGTGTAGAAACAGAAGATACTATTTGGCTAAAACTTTCAGAAGATGAAATATTAATGATGAGTAGTGCTATAGTAGAAAGCTATATGGTTAAGGGTTCTAAATTATATGCTACAAGATATGTAGAAGCAGGAACACAAGAGGCTGCAACACCAACTTATTTACCAAATGCAGATGTTACATTATTGATGGAAAAAGATCCTAATATAATACAAGTGGCAAAAAATGAATTATTTAATAGATATATAAACACTAAAGAAACTATAAGAACAAACGGAATAGACAAACAGATAGATCAAAAAACAGCAATAAGCAATGCTACTTCAGGAACTAGTGAAGAAATAAAAAAGACACAAGAACAAAGAAAGAAATACTTACAAACATTAGGAGGTAATTAGAAACAGGGAGGCTGTAATGATTAAAATTGGATTTGTGGGAGCTTATGACAAAACAGATATTATATTATATATAGCTAAAATTATATCTTTTTAATAATAGGGAAAAAAGTTTTAGTCATTGATTCTACAATTAATCAGAAGGCTAAATATGTAGTACCTGTTATAAACCCAACTAAATCATATATAACAGAGTTTGAAGGAATGGATATTGCTGTAGGATTTAATAACTTACAGCAAATCCAAGAGTATTTGGGAACAGAAGATAAAAAAAATAGATTATGATATAGTTTTTAATAGATATAGATTCAACAGAAGCAATAAATATATATGGAATGAAAGAAGCAAATAAGAACTATTTTGTTACTTCTTTTTGATTTATACTCTTTAAAAAGAGGAATAGAGATTTTAGATGGATTAAATGAAACCGTAAAATTAAAAAAGGTTCTATTTTCTAAATATGCATCTAGCGAAGAGGATGATTATTTGAATTTTCTATCACTAGGGCATAAAATAGTATGGGAATCAGAAAGAATATATTTTCCATTTGAATTAGGAGACCAAAGTGTAATAATAGAAAATCAAATTATATCAAAAATTAAAGTAAAAAGATTAAGTAATCAATTTAGAGAAAGTTTATTGTATATGGCGGAAGAAATTGTTGCGCCAGAAGACAAAAAGGAAAAGTAAAAAAAGCTTTTAAACAATTGGAAAAAGAGGTGTAGAAAATGTCTATCGTGGTATTTAGCAGTAGCGAATTAAAAGAAACGGGACAAAGCTTGGCAATATCAGCATTAGCAACATATATGGCGATAGAACATAATCAGAAAATGCTAATTGTGGCTACAGATTTTAATGATAACACGTTAGAAGACTGCTTTTGGCAACAAAAAAAAAAAAGAATTTGTAATAGATAGAACATTAGCATTAGATAGAGTTACAACAATGGATTCTGGTGTAGAGGGATTAATAAAAATAGTTTCAAGTAGTAAAACTTCGCCAGAAATAGTTAGGAATTATTCAAAAGTTGTCTTAAGAGACAGACTTGACATATTAGTATCACCAGATACAAAAAGTAGAGATGAATATAACAAAATTGCAAAAACATCTTATGCAAGCATTATACAAACAGCAAATAGATTTTACGATTATGTTTTTGTGGACTTAGACAACAAAATGAACCTAAGCGAGTATGAACAAATAATGCAATTAGCAGATGTAATTGTACTAACATTAACACAAAATCTAAGATGTATTAACAATTTTGTTGAACTAAAAAATAAGAATCATTTTTATAATAATAAAAAATTATACCAACAATAACCAGATATGATAGATACTCAAAATATAATAGGAAAAACGTATCTAGATATTTAAAAGAAAAAAGCTAATGCCTACAATTTCGTATAATACACTATTTTCAGAAGCCTGTAGTGAAGGAAAAATAGTAGACTACTTTTTTAAAAATGAGAAATGTAAAAAGCAGATGAAACAGACAGAAATAAAATATTTATATATGAGATTGCAGAATTAAGCGAATATGTATTGGAAAAAATCAAAGATGTGCAGAACAAAAGAGTATAGCCTAAGGAAGGAGTGCTAAACAAAAAAATGAACTATATTTTAATAGTAGTTGTTTTACTAGCGGCAGGAATCGGAGTATATTATTATATTAAAAAACAAGCAAAACCAAGAAGTTGAAGAAAAAATAGAAATGGATGATAAAACATATACTTTGGAAAGAATGACAGCATTTGTAAAACAAAGATTAAATGAAATAACAAAGGTAAATTTATATGATATTGGACTTTCTGAAGAAGAATTGAAAAGAAGAAAGAACAAAAAAAATACGAATTAAAAAAAAAAGCTTTAAAAGGATGTACATATGGAGATGTCAACGATAAAAAATATATAAAAGAATTAATTTATGATTTACTATATAGAGAATATGGCGTTGATGAAACTAATGTATCTAAAAGCAATACCTTTTGATATTCCATCTCTTTTGACAGCGCAAGACAAATTTGACATATTAATATATATGTATAAAAATGACTTCGGATATGAAGCTTTAACAGAGCTAATAAAAAAAATACAACCTAGCAGAATTAAAATATGTAGCAGGAGAAACTAAACCATGCTATGGTATAACATCACAAGAAATAAGTGAGATATTTGAAAAAGAAAAAATTTTGTACTAACCTTGTCTGATAAAATAAATGTAATAGTTCAAAGAATCTATCAACACTACAAAGGATACAGTAGCATTGATGAAGTAAGAGATATGAATATAGATGGTATTTCAGGTGGTGTATCTGGACTTCCAGAGTCTTTCTTAAGTCAAGTTGCACAAACAGATGGAGACTACTTAAACCAAGTAGTAGAACATAAAGTTCAAGAGCTTGTGACAGCATATGGATTTTCTTCCAAGGTAAATCAATTAGGTTAGCATTTTTATCTTTTGGAACAGAAGCAGAATTAAAAAGAGTATGTCAAAACATTTACAAATATAACAATCCAGGACAATTATCTGACACAAATGGATTTAAAAATAAATGAAATGAAAGATGGTTCTCGTGTTGTTGTTGTAAGACCAAGTTTTCTGAAACATGGGCATTCTTTGTAAGAAAGTTTGACGTAAAAAGAGCTACATTAGAACAATTAGTAAGAATCCCTGGAAAAGATCAAGCCATAGATTTATTAAAATACCTAGTAAAAGGTGCAAGAATCATATCACTAACTGGAGAGCAAGGTTGCCGGAAAAACAACATTACTTATGGGAATGATTGAAAATATATATGAAACAATGAATATACGTGTTCAGGAAACAGCATTTGAGTTACACTTAAGAAAAATATATCCAACCAGAAATATCTTATCAATGAGAGAAACAGAAACTGTTTCTGGACAAATGGGATTAGACGTTCAAAAGAAAACAGATGGTGGAGTAAACATTATCCGGAGAGGTTGCAACAGACCCCGTAGCTGCATGGATGATACAAGCTGCACAAGTTGCTTCTAAATTTACATTATTTACTCACCATGCTAAAACATTTCCACTTTTGGTACAAGCATTAAAAACTCACTTTTAAAATTAGGAATGTTTAATGACGAAAAAATAGCAGAAGAACAAGCAAGTTATAGGAGTTTTAAACTTTGACATACACCTAGTAAAAAGACTTTAGAGGAAGAAGATATATAGAAAGAGTTACTGAATGTATACCAATAGAAGATAAAAATGAATATACATTTGAACATAGACAAGAAAAAAAAAAACATTAGAGGGGAAATTAGATAAATTTATGGATAATGCAACAAGGTTCTTCTCTAAGACAACAAATAAAGAATTATATAAATATGTTAACATATTAGAATATCATGATGGTACATATGTACTTACAAACCCTATATCAGATACAAATATTAGAGAAATGAGAAACAATATGGATACATCTGACATAGCAGATTTTGACAAATTTGTAGAAGAAAATTGGGGAATAAAATCAAAACCTTATTATGATGAAGAAGAAATAGTTGAAACTAAAAAAAAAAGAGGAAGAAAACCTAAAAGAAAATTAATATTTAAACAGAGAATTGAGGGTGAACATCAGAATGGAACAAAGTAATATACTTTTATACTTTTGGCAGGTGTAGCTGGTTTATTTGCATTATTAGTAATTGTATATCTTGTTATAAGAAAGAAATTGCAATCTTCGGAGATGCGAGAAATACAGAAACTGAGGGAAGGAACACAAGCAAAAAAGCATACATCTGAAATACTATACCAAAAATTATATGTAAGATATATTAGAATACCATTTTTAAAAAGATATTTACTAAAAATAAGAAGAAGACTAGAAATAATAAACATAGATGATGAATATTTAACAAGAAAACAAACTGCTCAAATATTAACAAGAACATTACTTTTAGTAATACCAATAACTATAGCAATTATATGGTTGACACATAAAAACTATTTGCTATTATCAATATTATTAATTTTTGAAGTTTTTTATGGTGGATACAATTATAGATGGAATGGTAGATGGAATAGACAATAAATTATTAAAACAACAAATAAATTTTCTTCTCTGAAATAAGACATGCATATCATGAATTTAACATGGTTGAGGAAGCAATATATCAGGTAGCACAAGATGATGACAAACCAGAAATGTCTAGACAAGCAGAAAAAATATATGAGGTTCTTATTTCAAATGATCCAGAATCAGAATTAGAAAAAATACTATGATATAGCACCAAATAGTTACTTAAAAGAATTTGCTGGTGTGTCATATCTAACAAAAAAGAATTTGGAGACAGAAAAGTAGATGGAGCATCATTATATTTGAAAAAATGTTAATAATATTACACAAGAAATGCAATTAGAGATATTAAAAAGAGACAAATTAAATTATGTATTTCAAAGTTTATCTGTAATATCTATATTACCTATGATGTTTCTAGAAGCAATAAAGAATTGGTCTGTAAGTCAATTTAGTTTTACAGAAAGTTTCTATATGGGCAGAAAAGGAATGCTAGTACAAATATTGGTACTTCTAGTAACATTTATATGTTATACATTAACAAGAAAACTAAAAAGACAATGGTTCTACAAACATGAATACAAAAAAACACAGAAAATCCATGGCAAGAAAAAAAGTATATAGAAACCCTATTTGCAAAAAGAGTTGTAGACCTGTTTATACCAAAAAAGAAGGAACAAAAAGAATATAGGGTGTTAAAAGAAAACTTAAAAGATGCAGCTTCAAAAGAAAAAATGGAATGGGTATATGTTAATAGATTAACATTGTGTATAATTACATTTTTTTGTGTCAGTATTTTTATTTGCACAATTACACAAAGTAGAAATTAATTATATATATACAGACCCTACAACAGAATTTGATTTAGTAGGTTCTATGAATGATAAGCAAAAAAGAAAAAAAAAGGCTATGGAAATAACAGAATCTGATAATCAATATTTGGACTTTTATAGAGGAAATACAGAAGTACAGCAAAAAGAAATATAGAAAAAATAATGAAAAATGGTAGAATAAACAAAGATTATGTAGAAGCAACAAACGAAGAAGTTGCAACAGCAGCAAAAAGGGTTTTAGATAAGCTACATACTGTAAATAAAGAAAATTTACAATGGTTTGAAGTCCTATTTGCAATGGTATTTGCAATGGCTGCATATATGGCACCAGTTTGGTTACTTAAATTCCAAGCTAAGATGAGACAAATAGAAATGGAAGATGAGGTAATGCAGTTTCAAACAATAATATTAATGCTTATGAGGATTGAAAGGGTTAATGTAGAGATAATACTAGAATGGCTAGAAAGATATGCAAATATTTTTAGAGAGCCAATTAGTAAATGTGTTAATAACTTTGAAAGTGGTGCATGGGAGGCTCTAGAACAATTAAAAGAAGATGTAAACTACCCAGACATGATAAGATTAATAGAAAGTATTCAAGCAGCAGTAGAAAAAATACCAATTGCAGATGCTTTTGATGAACTAGATACAGAAAGAGATTATTATCAGGCAAGAAAAAAGAATCTAACGAAAGATTAATAATCTAAAAAAGGGACTAATAGGAAAAGTAATAGGATTTACGCCTATGATAGGACTATTTGTATGCTATTTAGTTGTTCCATTGGTTGTAATAGGTCTATCAGCTATGAAAGATTCATTTAATGCAATGTCGGCAATGAAATAATAGAAAGGGGCTGAATTTGTAAATGGAAAATGCTTCAAGAGCACTTGTTATAGCAGGAGGAGTATTATTATCATTAATAATTATAGGTGTAGTAATGTTTGCATATAGAGGAATAACAAGCCTTCAAAAAGAAAAAAGATATAAGTTTATCAAATGAACAGGTAAGCAAAATTAATGAACAAATAGAAAAATATACTAAAAAAAAGTGTTATATATGGTTCAGAAGTATTGTCTATTTGCAATGCGATAGAAGATTACAGCAGAAAATATCCTAGAAGTGAAGGATACCCAAAGATAACGGCTATAATAAAAATAAAAGCTGATGGAAAAGACAATGATATAAAGGAGTGCTTCAAAAGACGAATATGATGGCATTCAGAGTTTAAAGAACGATTATAATGAAGCAATTAGAATAAGAGATGTTAATGGAAAAACTACTATATCAAATGGAAAAACCATAGAAGAGTTATATAATTTTTTGGAAACTGGCGGCGAGAATGGCGATAAATTAAATAGTTATTTTGAACTGTATGGATTAAATGATTCACCTACTACAACATTGATATTACTTAAAAAGATATGAACTTTACAAGGGATATATAAATACATTTAGAGAAAAAAAGGTTTAAGGCAAGTGTAGAGTATAGTAATACTACAGGTATTATAAAAAAAAATTGAAATACAGCCTAAATAAGAAAGGAGCTAAAACATGGAAAATGCAGCAAGAGCATTAACTATGGCAGCAGGAGTATTAATAGGAATAATGATAATTTCAATTGCTGTGTATTTATTTACATCATTAGGAAATACCAGCTCCGAGATATATAGTAAAGTTGAACAAACAAAGATAGATAAATTTTAATAGTCAATTTTTAAAATACTATAGACTAGATACATGTACAGCACATGATATAGTATCTATAGCCAACTTGGCAAAAAATAGTAATAAATATTATGAATTAGAAGAAGGCAGTGAATATAACTATTATGTAAATGTAATCGTTAAGGATTATATAGATAGTAAAGGAAGCAAAAAATAAAGAAGAAAAAAACATTTTGAAAAATTAGATGATGTTAAATACACAGAGTTTATAGAAAATAATTCAACAAATGAAGAAAAAAAGCGAAATAAAATATTTTACATGTACAAAAATATTACAAAGCAATATAACAGGCAGAGTATACCAAATAACATTTAAAGCAAATTAAAACAAAAATATTGCACAAAAAAAAAGCAAAATGTTATAATATGGATAACAATGTAAAATAATCTATAAAAAAAGTAGAGGCGGGTTTAATCGCCCACAAAAAAAAATAAGGAAGAATTTATGAAAAAAACTTTTTATAATATTAACAATATTACTTATAATAGCTATAATAGTGGGTTATACCGTACACAATTATAGAAAACAGCAAATTCAAATAGCACAATACAACAAGCAATATGAAAGCTGGTATGGCAAGAAAAATATTAGGCACAGATTTTATAAGTATAATAAACAAAACAATAGATAACAACGAAAAGAATGATGTACAAAAAGATGAAAATAATGTGTATCTAGAAGATAATGAAAAATCAGTAAAAATATATATAAAATTTTTAGAAAGTGACCAAACATTTGACATGGAAGCTATTGCAAACAACGGAATAGAAAATTTTATACAAAATTATGCAACATTTAGCTTTAAATGTACAAAAAATTGATTACCATAAAAATGGAAATGTAAAAAGCTTATTTTTCGAAGAAGTATAATATATGTTATTAATGTTAGACAAGCATTGGTAAAACAATGCAGTCTATTGAAATAAACAAATGAGCAAAAGGAGGAGTGTGATAAAGTTTGGAAAATGCATCAAAAAGCATTAATTATAGCTGGAGCCATATTATTAGCAATACTAATTATTGGTTTAGGAGTATATATATACAGGCAAGCAGCAGGAGTTATAGATACTGGAACCATGGATCAGCTTGTAGTAAGCCAATTTAATGCACAATTTGAACCATATTTGGGTAACAATGTATCTGGAAGTAATGTAAAACAACTTATAAAAATTATTATTGCAAGTAACCGTGCAAAGGAGGACTTGAAAGTAACTTATGAAGTGGTTGACCCAGATAACGACAACTCAACAATAAAAAGTGGAAATACTTATAAAGTTGAGTATTCAGAAAATCAAGCAGGATACATTGAAAAAATTACTATAACAAAAAATGGTGATGACAGCGGATCTGGTGGAACTAGTGGACGTGAAACTGGTGGAAAAGTGTAAGATACATAGTCCTAAAAAACAATGTGAAGTAAGGGCGAAAATAAAGTCCACCAAAAGGGATATAGCCCAGAGAGAAGATAGTGTAAAGTAATCCGCGAAAAATGTAGGGGCGACTTTAATCGCTCGTGCGTCGACGAAATTACTAAAAAAGAAAATTTAAGGAGGAAAAATTATGGAAAATGCATCAAAAGCATTAATTATAGCAGGAGCAATATTATTAGCAATATTAATTATAGGATTAGGAATATTTATTTATAGACAAGCAGCAAATACAGTAAGTGACACAGGAATGGACCAATTAGCAATACAACAATTTAATGCACAATTTACGCAATATGATTCAAAAACAGTAAGTGGAGGATCAGCAAGAGCGTTATATGATACAGTAGTAAACAATAACAATACTGATACAGAAAAAAAGATTTGTATCTTTAAACTTAGTAGCAAAAAACAGCAGATGGAACAAAAAAATATTGTTCTTGCTGATACAGATGCATCAAAAGTAGATGGAAGTAAAAGTGATATTAAAGCATCTGCAAAATACAAAGTAAAGATAGAACCAGATACAAAAACGGGTTTAACAAATAAAATAACAATTACAGAAGAATAATAAGAAAAATGATAGTGTAAAGTAATCTATGAAAAATGTAGGGGCGATTTTAATCGCCCGGACATCAAAAAAATTACTAAAAAGAAAAAAAATAAGGAGGGGAAAATATGGAAAATGCATCAAAAGCATTAATTATAGCAGGAGCAATATTATTAGCAATATTAATTATAGGATTAGGAATATTTATTTATAGACAAGCAGCAAATACAGTAAGTGACACAGGAATGGATCAATTAGCAATACAACAATTTAATGGACAATTTGAAAACTATTTAGATAAAAATATGAGTGGAACAACAGCAAAAGCATTAATAGATACAATAAACGCAAATAATGCTGGAAAAACAGAAGGTAGTGACGGATATGTTGCTTGTGATAAAACAAAGGCTGATATAGAAGCTGGAAAAAAATATAAAGCTACAGTAGCTGCCGAGAATGGAAAAAACAAGTGCAGGAATGATTAAGAAAATAACTATTTCAGATGCTACAGATTAATAAAAAGGAAAATTTAAGATGGAAAATGCAAGTCAAGCTTTAATAATAGCTTTTTCAATAATAATATTTGTTATAGCATTAACAATATCTATATCAATGTTTTCAATGGCTAGAGCCACATCTGACTTTGTAATATTTAAATCGGATAAAACCAATTATTATGAATATAACAGAGTAGACGAAACATCTAAAAGAAATGCTAGGGTTGTAAGTATGGAAGCTATAGTTCCAACCTTGTATAGATATTATAAAGAAAATTATAGAGTAGAGTTTTATGATAATGAGGGAAAGCAACTTGAAATATATGAAAGTGCTGGAAATCCTATATATTATTTTGATGTTGATGACGAAATAGAAAGAGGCGAGCCTTGGATAGGAAGCCAAGAGAGTTTTAAAAATAATGTAGATAAAATTGTAAAAAGAAAAATTAATACCAAGCTATGGAAATGACAGGTTTGAAGAAAAATATTCTACCGAGATTTTTACAAAAAATGATGATACTGGAAAAGTTACAGAAGAAGACAAAAAAGAAAAAAAGTAATAAAAAATACATAAAATTAAAATAAAAGAAACTCACAAGGAGGAAATAAAATGGGAGATAGTATAATAACAATAATAGCAATTTTCCTTGCAGCAATATTAATGTTTATATTTCCACTTATGGCATTATCAGAAAGATCTGATGATATATCTCAGCTTAGTGTTCAAACAGCAACAGCAGAATTTGTAGATGACATAAGAGCAACAGGAAAATTAACATTAGAAAAATATGAAAAAAATATTTAAGTACATTAACTGCTACAGGAAATTCATTTGATGTTGAAATGCAAATACAAAAATTAGATGAAAACCCAGGGGTTAAAGTTACGCAAGGACAAAAAAGACAAAATAGGAGAAAATATATATTATAGTGTTTATACTAGTCAAATTATGGAAGATTTACAAGCTAACAAAGTAATGAAATTAAAAGAAGGAGACATTGTTTCTGTTACAGTAAAAAATACTAATAAAACTATTTCTCAACTATTAAGAAACTTCTTCTATAGAGTTTCTGGAAATGATACATATCAAATTTCTGCACAACATGGTGGAATTGTTATGGTAAATGCAAATTAATTATATGTAAAATAATAAGGAGTATCCAAAATAATAATTTTAAAACCAAAAAATGACAAAAAAAAATCTGGAAAAAAATTATTATACTGGATACTCTTTAATTCAAAAATTCATTATTCATTATTAGAGGTTAAACAAAATGTCTAATAATGAATGGTGAAATAACCAAAGAATACATAAACGAAAGGAATAAAAAATGAAGTTACAATATATAGCCGTTATATTTATAATAATTATAGTACCAATTTCTCTTGTACTGTCTGAGTATTTAAATGTACAAATAAGAACAATTAACAACCAAACATTTTATGCAAAACAGTTAAATGATGCAACATATGACACAATAAAAAGGCTTTTCAATTTTAATACTGTACATAATAGGTATTCATCTGTTGCAAATTCAAAACTAAGAGATATAAAAGCGGCAACAAATACATTTTTTAATACGCTTGGAACAACACTTACAAGAAGTAGAGAAGATTTGCAAGAATATGTACCAGCATTAGCATTTACTTTATATGATGGCTATTATATATATAGTAGAAATAGAAAGACAGCAGAAGAAGAATATTCATACGAATTAAAACCATATATATATTATTCTTGTGAATATAAGAGTGGAAGTAAAAGAGCAATTATAAATTATACACTAGATAATTACATAACAGTATATTATTATGATGGAAGTGAATATAGTACAAAGTCAGGATATTTAATAGATAGAGGTAAGGTAAAAGTGTCGGAAGCAGAAGGCACAGAAGAAAAGAAAATAGCCACAAAAAATGTGGAATATGACGGCATAAAAATACAAAACGAATTGTTAAGTGAACATTTGATATTTGAAAATGGAAAAGAAGGTAATTACACGTATATTGTGTATGGAAATAAAAAAGTGTATTATGATCCAAAACCTGATGAAATAGCTCCTAATATTAAATATAAATATTTTTGGTATGATAATAATAACAAGAAATATATTAATGATAGCAAAACAAAAGAGTATGCAGAGAATAGATGGGAAAATGGAATGTTGTACAGTACAAGTGCAAAAAGAATATTACATAAATGCATATAAATTTACAGTTTGGGTAGAAGAAAATTTAGGCTGGATAACAGGAGATACAGTTCAAAACAATAATGAATTAAAAGAGCAACTAGGAAGTACAAAAAATTTTTAAAGATATAGAGAACCCAGAACAAAAAAAGACTCAAACTTTAATGAACACAGAATGGCTGTTATAAAAAATTCAATACAAAGTAATTTAATAACAGCAATATCTACATACAACACACATGCAAATACATATGAATATATGTTACCACAAATTTCTGAAATAGATTGGTATACAATAACAAGCAAAAAGTATGTGTAATGTCATTCTTACAGGGTATTCCAATAGGTACAAAGTATTTTAACAATTATAGTGTAGTGTCAAACAGTAAAAACCAAGAGTTTATAGATAAAGATTCCATATATATTGTAGACAAAAATCATAATTCTTACCATAAAATTGATGTGAAAAAATCTTAACAGAAACAGAAGAAAATTATTATATGGGTTACCTAAATTTGAATTTTGTAAGGCAATCAATAGAAGTATCTGACTCAGATAGTAGTAGAAAAACAAACTGGTTTTATCCAAGACAAGAATTGATGTTATGAGTGTACAGTGTCAACAAAGTTATATTATACTGCAAATGATATAATTTCTGGAAATAATATTATAATAAATGGAAAAACATATAATAAAGATAATGACAATTATTCTGAATTAAGAAAAAAAAATATATAACAGCACTTGCAAGAGAAAAGTACGATTTATATAAGTCTAATAATTTTGGCATATAAATAAAAAATGTTTTAAAAAAAAAAAAAAGTGGTTATTCTAAATAAGAGGGATAATCATGAAAAAAATAACTTTAATAATTTTTTTATTAATTATATATTTATATATTTGTAATATAACTTTATTGCCTAATAATATAATTATTTTGCAGGGAGAAAATTTAAAAATTAATACAGCTTTTGGAATAAGCATAAATAAAACGAATAATTATAATATAATACAAGCATCAAGTGGTAATACAAATGTTGTACAAACTGGGAAAATAAACTATAAATTAAGTTTATTTGATATATTTAATGTAAAAAGATATAACAGTAAATGTAATACCAAAAACTAAAGTAGTGCCAATAGGCAAAAGCAATAGGCATGAAGTTATATACACAAAGGTGTGTTAGTTGTAGGAATGTCAGAAATAGAGGGAAAAAAAAGCCATATGAAAAAAATCGGAATAAAAGAAGGAGACATGATAATAGAAATAAACGAAAAAGAGAAATATCTAATACGCAAGATTTAATAAATAATGTTAATAAAAAAGCAAGGGAGAAAATATAAATATAAAGTATGTTAGAAATAAAGATACTATTTCAACTAGCATAAAACCTGTAAAGACGCAAAAAAACGAATATAAAATAGGACTTTGGGTAAGGGATGCTGCTGCAGGAGTTGGAACAATGACATTTTATGAGCCAACAACTAAAACTTTTGGAGCGTTAGGACATGGAATTACAGATGTGGATACACAAGGTTTAATAAATATTGCAAATGGTGAATTGGTAACAACTGATATAATATCAATAAGCAAAGGCGAAAAAAGGTAAACCAGGAGAAATAAGAGGAACAATAGAGTCAGGCATAAGTGTAGGAAAAATATATAAGAATACAGGGTTTGGTGTATATGGTATAATAGAAAATAAAAATAAATTACAAATAGATGAAAACGATGCAATAAATGTGGCAATTAGAAATGAAATAAAGACTGGTAAAAGCAGAAATATTGTGTGAATTAGAAAATGGTAAAACAGAAAAAATACGAAATAGAAATACAAAGAGTTTATACCGCCAATAATGAAGATAATAAAAAGTATGCTAATAAAAATAACGGATAAAAGACTAATAGAAAAAAACAGGAGGGATAATACAGCGGAATGAGTGGAGCTCCAATAATACAAAATAATAAATTTGTAGGAGCAGTAACGCATGTATTAGTAAATGACCCAACTGTGGGAAATGGAGTATTTGCGGATATAATGATTAAAGAAGTTGCAAAAACAAAAAGAATTAGAGGAGTTGAAACATGGAAAAAAGACAAAGGTAATATTTTAATAAAAACAATAATAGTCTTTATAATATTATTAATAATATTATCATTAGGCTTTTTAGCACATTTATATTTGCAAGAAATTGAATTATCAGAAGAAGAACCTAAAAACATTATTGCAACATTTGAAGAATTAGAAAAAAAATGTTAATACCAAAAAGGATAATAATCAAACAGTAGAAGTGGTAATGCCAATAATAAATAAACAACAAAAAAAGAAGAGAAGACAAATATAGCAAGTAATTACTATTATTCGCAACTAGATGAATATGGAAAAATTATTTATGCTGGATTGTATTCAAACAAAAGAAAATTTGAAAAGTGGGAACTACAAAATAGATTTTGGAACAAAATTTAATGACCTTTTGAACGAGGCAAATGGTGAAAATAAGTTAAGTATAGCTTTTCAATCAGCTTGGGATGCATTTTCTTATGACAATGTAGATGTATTTTTATATTGATGTAAGTAAGGTGCTTTTTGATAACAGAGTCTAAAACAAGTTGGGGTAAAACTACTTACAATGTAAAAAAAAGGAACAGGCGATACTGATTATTTAATAAAAAGTCTAAGAAATAAAGAACAAGTGGACAATGCCGAAAAATATATAGAAGATATAAGCAACAAAATAGTTTCTGCATTGAGTTCGTACAGTGATTATAAAAAAGTAAAATATTTGCATAATTGGATAATAGACAATATGGAATATGATACTTCTTCTGAAAAAAGAAGATACTCGTAATATATATGGAGCATTGAAAAATAGAGTAATAGTATGTGAGGGGTATGCAAAATTATTTAAATATATATTAGATAAAATGCAGATACCTTTGTGTAATAGTTTCTGGAGAAGCAACAAATAGTGTGGGAAAAACGGAATTGCATGCTTGGAATTATGTTTTTATAGATAATAAATGGTATGCGGTAGATGTAACATGGGATGACCCACTAATAGAAGGCGGAGGAAAAACTTACAGATGAAAATAGATATAGATACTTTTTAAAAGGAGCAAGTGAATTTTTGAAAGACCATACTGAAAACGGGAAATTTGTAGAAAATAGCATAGAATTTAAATTCCCGACTTTGGCGCAATAATATAAACAGAAGGGGTTATGAACCAACAAGGAAAGTTTTTAAATTAGAAAATTATAAAAAGTTAAACCAGAGACTTAGTTCTCTGGTTTAAAGTTTAACTATTATTGCATAACATTGGGCCTATTTTGGTAACTGTTCCTGCTCCAAGAGTTAGAACAATATCATTAGGTTTGGCATTTTCTTTTTACATAAGAAACAATTTGGTTAAAATCACTTATGTAGATAGCTTTTGACTTAATTCATTAATTTTATTTACCAAATCTTTGGAAGAGATATTATATGTGTTGATTTCTCTTGCAGCATATATATCTGTAATGATAATATTGTCAAAATTTAACAACACCTTTGCAAATTCATCCAGATGACTTAATGTTCTACTATATGTGTGTGGTTGAAAAATTACCCATGATTCTCTAAAATGTTTTTTTTTGCTTAAGAGCATTTGCAGTAGCTAATATTTCAGTAGGATGGTGACCATAATCATCAAATACACAAACATCGTTGAATTTTCCAATGTATTCAAATCTTCTGCTCGCGCCAGTATAATTTAGAAGACCGTTTTTTATATCTTCTTTGCTAATACCATATTCATGACAAACACCAATACATGCAAGAGCATTTAAAACATTATGAACTCCAGGTACAGATAAACTAATAGTTTTATAAAAATTATCATTATAATATACATCAAATGTAGGAAAACCATTAGAATTGAAAGTAATATTTCTAGCTACAAAGTTGGCATTTTGGGTATCTATTCCATAAGAAATTATTTTAGCATTTGTATTTTTTACAAGTTTTCTACAGTTGATATCATCATAATTAACTACCAATAATCCATTATCTGGAAGTAATTTAACATATTTTTCAAATGATTTTACAATATTGTCTAAAGAACCAAAATAATCTAAATGGTCATCATCAATATTTAAAAAACCTCTGTTTTAGGAAAAAGCTTTTAAGTAACTTTCTACATATTCACAAGCTTCTATTATAAAATATTCACTATTTCCTACTCTATAATTTGAATTCAACTGTTTCAAAACAGCACCAACTTGAATAGAAGGATCTTTAAAAGCTTGCAAAAAAGCATACACAGAAATCATAGATGTAGTTGTTGTTTTTCCGTGAGTACCAGATATACATATTGAGTTTTTAAAAGCTTTTGTAAGTTTTCCAAGAAATGTACCTCTTTCAATTGTTTCTATACCTAGTTCTCTTTTGCTTTGCATAATTCAATATCATCATTTTTTTATTGCTGCACTATATACAACTAAGTCAGCTTTTGCAACATTATCCAAGTCATGACCTATTTTTACAGGTATGCCAGTTCTTATTAATGCATCAGTTATATTTGAACTATTTGTATCTGAGCCAGTTACAGTAAATCCCCAGTTTTTTAGAATTTCTGCAATACCACTCATACTAATTCCGCCGATTCCAATCATATGTATATGTTTATAATTGCTTAGCTCTTCTATATTTGCCACAAAAAAAATCCCCCTTATGAACTGATTTAATGATTACTAATTATATACTGTTATGCTAAAAAAAACAATACAAAATTAACATATTCAAAATAATATATTCGATATATAATAGATATGGTTAAAAATAAAAAAAAATAATTGCAAAAAAAAAGAAGGAAAAACAATTTTTATATCGAATAATATAATTGGTATATAAAAATACCAAATTTTTAAAACTTTGGAAGGCGGTGCACAAAATGCAAATCACAGACGTACGTTTAAGAAAAAGTAAATGTAAATTCAGAAAACAGAATGAAAGCTGTTGCTTCTGTAACATTCGATAACGAATTCGTTATTCATGATATCAAAGTTATCGAAAGCCAAAATGGATTATTCATTGCTATGCCAAGCAGAAAAAAAACTCCAAACGGAGAATTCAAGGATATAGCTCATCCAATCAATGCTGAAACAAGAGAGAAAAATTCAAAAAAAGCTATATTAGAAGCTTATGAAGCTCCAGAAGCTGAAGAATCAGCAGAATAATTAATATATTTAATTAGGTATAAAAATTACTTAATAAAGACTGTCGGAGATAATTCGACAGTTTTTATATTATATGGGGTTAAGCGTATATTGATAAAATATAAAGTTTGTGATAAATTATAAAGCAAATTATAAAGATAGAGGAGAATATATAAAAATATGTCTAACGTTAAATGGACAGAGGAACAATTGCAAGCAATAAACGAAAAGGGAAATAACATATTAGTTGCAGCAGCTGCTGGTAGTGGAAAAACTGCAGTACTGGTTGAGAGAATTATAAATAAAGTAATAAACGAAAATATAGATATAGATAAGATTTTAGTTGTTACCTTTACAAGTGCAGCAGCAAGTGAAATAAGAGAAAGAATTTTAGATGCAATCTACAAAAAAGCTAGAAGAAAATCCGAAAATACTAATTTGCAAAGGCAAATTAATTTAATAAATAAAGCTAATATTTCAACTATTCATTCGTTTTGTTTAGATATTATTAGAAATAATTTTTATGAGCTAAATATTTCTAATAATTTTAGAGTTGCAGATGCAACCGAAATAGAGCTTATGAAATATGAAGTATTAGAAGATTTATTTGAAGAAAAAATATTTGAATAACGATGAAAACTTTGAAAACCTAATTAATACATATACAGGTTATAGAGGAGATGAGGGACTGCAAAACCTAATATTAAATATATATAGGTTTATTCAAAGTAGTCCTTTTCCTGAAAAAATGGCTTGAGGAAAATGTGAATTTGTTTAATCATGATAATGGCGATTTTTCACAAACAGTATGGGGGAAAATTATTTTACAGGACATAGAAGAAGAATTGGCAGAAGCTATAATGCAACTAAAAAAATATATCTGCCAAAATGGAAATGTATGATGAATTAGTTAAATTTACAAAAAAGCAATAAAAGAAGACATTTATAATCTTGAATATATAAAAAGTGGAATAAATAATTGGGATGAAGTGTTAATAAAAAATAAGCAATTTACAATGGCAAAAATGGCCGGTAGATAAGAAAATAACACTAGAATTGAAAGAACAAGCAAAAAGAAATTAGAGATAAAGCAAAAGACATAATTAACAAGAGCATAAAGAAAAAAAAATTTCGTATGATTCAATGCAAGCTAATGAAGATATTAATTATATCTATACAATATTAATGCAACTAAAAGAACTAATATTAGAATTTATGAAAAAGATTTTCAGATAAAAAAGAGGAAAAAAACATTATTGACTTTAATGATATAGAGCATTTTGCATTAAAAATATTATTAGATGAAGAAAAAAGGGAAACAGAAGTAGCTAAAAGATATAAAGAAAAAATTTGAGGAAATAGCAATAGATGAATACCAAGATAGTAACTTGGTTCAAGAGCAAATTTTAACTAGCATTTCAAAAGGCAATAATGTTTTTATGGTTGGAGATGTAAAACAAAGTATTTATAAATTTAGACAAGCACGACCAGAATTATTTTTAGACAAATATAAAAAATACAATTTAAAGAATGAAAATGAAAGGAATAGTTCAGGACTAAAAATTCAATTATTCAAGAACTTTAGAAGTAGAAAGAACATTTTTAGATATGACTAATATTGTATTTAAAAACATTATGAGTGAAAAAAAGTTGGAGAAATAGAGTATAACGAACAAGAGTATTTAAACTACAGTGCAGGGTATAAGGAACCAGAAGAAAGTATGAATTATGCAGGAAAAACAGAAATACATATAATAGATTTAAAGGAGAAAGAAGAAAATGTATTTACTAATAACGAAGAGCCAGAAGAAAATGGAGAAATGGAAAAAATAGAAAATACGGAATTAGAAGCAAAATTTGTAGCTAATAAAATTAATGAATTGTTAAATAGTAATTATATGGTATTTGATAAAGAACAGGGATATAGAAAAATAACATATAAAGACATTGTTATATTATTAAGGGCTACTGCCAATATGGCACCAATATATGAAAAAGAATTAGAGCAATTAAGTTTGCCTGTATTTAGTGATTCGTCATCTCAATATCTAGAGTCAATGGAAATACAAATTATAATATCTATTCTAAAAATAATAAATAATCCAATGCAAGATATACCATTAGCAACAATTTTGAGATCACCTATTTTTGCATTTACAGATAATGACTTGATTTCAATAAGACTAACAGATAGAAGTTGTAGCTTTTATGAATCTATGATAAAGGCAAGGCTAACAGCAGAAGAGGGTCTAAAAAATAAAATAGAAAATGTAATATGTTATTTTGATAAATGGAGAGAAAAGGAAAAAATATTTACCATTAGACGAATTAATATGGCAAATATATATAGATACAAATCTTTTGAACATAGTAGTGCTAATGCCAAATGGAGCAATAAGACAAGCTAATTTGAAAATGTTGTTTGAAAAGGCAAAGCAGTTTGAAAGCGCAAGCTTTAAAGGTTTATTTAACTTTATAAATTTTATAGACAGATTAAAAAACAATAATGGGGACTTAGCGTCAGCTAAGCTAATAGGCGAAAACGAAAATGTTATTAGAATTATGAGTATACACAAAAAGTAAAGGACTAGAATTTCCAGTAGTTTTCTTTATGTGGCACAGGCAAAAGTTTTAATATGAGAGACTTAAATGAAAATATATTACTACATCAAGACATAGGAATTGGACCTAAATTAATAGATTGCCAAAGAAGAATAGAGTATGATACATTACCAAAAGAAGCAATAAAATTAAAGGTTAAGCTAGAAACATTGTCAGAAGAGCAAAAGAATATTGTATGTTGCACTTACGCGTGCAAAAGAAAAAAATTAATAATAACAGGACTTAATAAGGATATAGAGAAAGATTTTAAGAAAAAAGTAGAACAATTACAAATATATGCAAAAAAAGAATGATGCAATAGATTATAAACTGATAAAAAATATAAAACATATTTGGATTGGCTAGAACTTGTATTTTTAAACAATGAAAATAATATTACAGAGATAGCAGAATTATATACATATACCAAAGAAAGAACTTGAGAAACAATTTGAAAAACAGACAATAAAAAATGAAAAGAAAATAAATGAAATAATTAATGAAAAAATAGAAGATAATAGAAAAACTAAAAAAATAGAGGAAGCATTAAATTGGGAATATAAGTATAAGGAATCTATAGGAATACCTACAAAAACAGCAGTAACAAAAATTAACTTAGAAGAAAAAACAAAAGTAGAATTAACAGAAGTTCCAAAATTTATGGAAAAAGAAAAAAAAGATAAGCTCAGCAGAAAAAGGGACATTAATGCATTTATGTATACAAAGACTAAATGAAAAACAAATATATACCAAAGAAAAAATAGAACAAATGATACAAGATTTAGTGTTAAAAGAAATAATAACAGATACAGAAGCAAAAAGCAATAGATAAAGAAAAAACTATATCAATATACAAAATCAGATTTATGGAAAAAACTTGACAAAAGCAAAAGAAATACACAAAGAACAACCATTTTATATAAACATTTTAGCAAAAAGAAATATATGATAACGTACAAACAGAAGAAACAATATTAGTACAAGGGATAATAGATTTATACTACATATCAGAAGACAATAAATTAATTCTAATAGATTACAAAACAGACAATGTAAAAAAAATAGAAGAATTAATAGACAAATACAAAACACAACTATCAATATATAAAAAAGCATTAGAAAACTCATTAAACAGAAAAGTAGACGAAACATACATCTGCTTGCTTAATTGGGGACAGTCCTTAATTGACCCGTTTGGACATTTTGGGACACCCTTGACTAAAAATTCACATAAAATTTATGATAAACAGTAGAATTTGTGGAAAAAGTATTATATACTTAAAAAAATATAAAAGAAGATATTATTAAAATGCTAGAAATTAGAGGAACTTGTGTAAATGAAATAAGCAGAGTAACAGGAATAAATAGAAAGATAATTCAAGAGGTAAAAAAATGGAAGAAAAATGATAAGGGTGTCCAAAATTGGGAAAATGGGACAATTAGGGACTGTCCACAATTGGGATTTGTGCATTTGCATATACATAGTGAATATAGCTTGTTGGATGGTGCTAATAGAATAAAGGATTTGCCTGTAAGAGCAAAGGAATTGGGAATGAATTCTATTGCTCTTACAGATCATGGCGTAATGTTTGGGGCTATTGATTTTTATAAGGCATGTAAGGCAAATGGAGTAAAACCTATTATTGGATGTGAGGTTTATGTGGCGCCAAGGGGGTAGAAAAAGATAAGGAACCTAAAATAGATGAGAAGTATAATCATTTAATTTTACTTGCTAAAAATAATGATGGTTATAAGAATTTGGCTAAACTGGTTTCTTTGGGCTTTACAGAAGGTTTTTTACTATAAACCACGTATAGATAAAGAAATTTTAGAGAAATATCATGATGGGTTAATTTGCTTAAGTGCTTGCCTTGCAGGGGAAGTAAGCCAAGCAATATTAAATAATAATATTGAAGAGGCAAAAAAGTAGCATTATGGTTTAAAAATTTATTTGGAGAAGATTACTATTTAGAGGTTCAAAACAATGGAATAAAAAAGAGCAAGTATTAGTTAATCAAAAACTTGTTGAACTATCAAGAGAATTGGAGATTCCGCTTGTAGCCACAAATGATGCGCATTACTTAAAAAGAGAAGATGCATATAACCATGAAGTATTACTTTGTATACAAACTGGTAAAAAGAATGAATGATGAAGACAGAATGAGATTTGATACAGAGGAACTGTATGTAAAATCTCCCGAAGAGATGATAGATTATTTTAAAAATATACCAGATGCCGTAGAAAATACGGTAAAAATAGCTTAAAAATGCAATGTGGAATTGGAATTTGGACATACTATTTTGCCTAATTATGATGTTCCAGAACAATATGCCACACATTATGATTATTTAGAAAAATTAACAGTAGATGGATTGACAAAAAAGATATGGAGAGGAAATTACTAATGAAATAAAAGAAAAGAGCTGAATATGAGCTTAGCATAATTAGAAAGATGGGGTATGTGGACTATTTTCTTATTGTTTGGGGATTATATAAATTATGCAAAAACGCACAATATTCCAGTAGGGCCAGGCAGAGGCTCTGGCGCAGGCTCTATTGTTGCATATAGCATAGGAATTACAGATATAGATCCAATAAAATATAATCTTATATTTGAAAGATTTCTTAACCCAGAAAGAATAAGTATGCCAGATTTTGACGTAGACTTTTGCTATGAAAAAAGAGATAAAGTTATAGAATATGTATGTCAAAAATATGGAAAAGAAAATGTATCCCAAATAATAACTTTTGGAACAATGTCAGCTAGAATGGTAATTCGTGATGTTGGAAGGGCTTTGGACATTTCATATGCAGATACAGATAAATTAGCAAAAATGATACCTAATGAATTGCACATTACACTAAAAAAAGCGCTAGAGCAAAATAGAGAGTTAAAGGAATTATATGAAAATGATGAAACAGTAAAAAATTGTTGGAAATTGCTATGGCATTGGAAGGAATGCCAAGGCAGGCTTCTACTCACGCATGTGGCATAGTAATAACTAAAGAACCAGTAGTAACTTATGTTCCTTTATATATGAGAGATAATACAATATCTACACAATATATAATGACAACATTAGAAGAGCTAGGTCTTTTGAAAATGGACTTTTGGGGCTTCGTACGTTAACTGTTATTCAAGATACTATTGATTTAGTAAAGGCAAATAAAGGGGTTCAAGTTGAGTTTGATAATGACATGAATGATCCAAAAGTTTATAAACTATGGCAAGATGGAAATTCTGTTGGAATTTTTCAATTTGAAAGCCAAGGTATGACAAACTTTATGAAGGAATTAAAACCAGACTGTTTAGAAGATATAATAGCTGGGGTTTCATTATATAGACCAGGGCCGATGGATCAAATACCAAGATATATAGCAAATAAAAAGACCCAGAACATGCAGTATATACTCATCCTGCATTAAAGCCAATACTAAAGGTTACATATGGTTGTATGGTATATCAGGAACAAGTTATGCAAATAGTGTAAGAGATTTAGCTGGTTATTCTTTAGGAAGAGCTGATTTAGTAAGACGTGCCATGGGAAAGAAAAAAATTAGATGTAATGGCAAGGGAAAGAGAAATATTTATAAATGGTCAACTAGATGAAGATGGGAACATAGTAGTACCAGGATATGTAAGAAATGGAATTGATGCAGAGTCGGCAAATAGAATATTTGACGAAATGGCTGAATTTGCAAAATACGCATTTAATAAATCTCATGCGGCAGCATATGCAGTAGTATCGTATAGGACAGCATATTTAAAAGCATATTATCCAGCAGAATTTATGGCAGCAACATTAAACAGCTTTTTTAGGAAATTTAGATAAAATACCAGATTATATAGAGGAATGCAGAAGACTGAATATATCAATATTAAAACCAGACATAAACAGAAGTTATACCAAGTTTACAGTAGATAATGAAGGAATACGTTTTGGACTGGGAAGTATAAAAAATGTTGGAACATCGGCGGTAGATGAAAATAGTAAAAAGAAAGAACTAGTAATGGAGAATTTAAAAACTTTGCTGATTTTTGCGAAAGGATAAAAGATTTATCTGTAAATAAAAAATGTGTAGAAAGTCTGATAAAATCAGGGGCATTTGATTGCTTTGAACAAACAAGAAGTACATTAATAGCCTCTTATGAAACAATAATAGATACTATTTCAAATAGCAACAAAAAAAGTTTTGACGGACAAGTAAGTATGTTTGATTTAACAGAAACAGAAGACGAAAAAATAAAATGAAATTAAGTATAATTATACAGTTTTTCCAGAGTATAGTGAAAAGGAAATGCTGTTTATGGAAAAAGAAAATGTTGGGAATATATATATCTGGGCACCCATTAGAAAAAAAAAAAATCAACTAGAAATGCAAACAACTATAAATACATATCAAATTAAAAAAATAAAAGAAGACATAGAAGAAACTGGAATGGCAAAATATGAAGACAATCAAATGGTAAAATATGCAGGAATAATAACAAGTGTGAAAAAAGAAATATACTAAAACAAATAAGCTTATGGCATTTGTAACTGTTGAAGATATGTATGGAACAACAGAAGTAATAATATTTGAAAATTGTTATCAAAATTGTTCAAATATTCTTGTGGAAGATAATATTATTTTGGTGGAAGGTAGACTAAGTGTAAGAGAAGATGAGGATACTAAAATAGTAGCAAGAGATATAAAAAGAGTTTGCTGTGCAGAAGAAGAAAAAAATTTTATCAATAACAATAACAAATTTAGACGAAAAGCATAGAAATCAATTAAAAGGAGCAATAAAATTCTTTTCAGGAGATAAAAACAATATTCAAATACAAATAATAAATGGAGAAGAAAAAAAAAAAAAATTTGCAGGAGGAATATATTTGACAACTGCAATATTAAAAAGAATTACAAGACATCGTTGGGGAAGCGAATATAAGTGTAAAAAGAAGATTAAACATAATTAAAAGGTATTGCAAATTTACAAAGCCAAAATATAGTATAAGATTATAGACAAAAATTATACAAGACGGTATAATATAACAAGTGATGTAAAAAGAATGATAGTGTAAAGTAATTTATGAAAATAGATGTTGATGGATGGTGGAATAGAAAACATTAAGGTTGAACTATAGGGAGGTATAGATATTGCAAGATAGAAAAAAAATATATTAGAAATTTTAGCATAATAGCACATATAGACCATGGAAAATCCACATTGGCAGATAGATTAATAGAGATGACTGGAGTTTTATCTAAAAGGGAAATGGAAAATCAAGTGTTGGACAACATGGAAATAGAAAAAAGAACGTGGAATAACAATAAAGTCACAAGCTGTAAGAATGAAGTACAATGCAAAGAATGGACAAGAATATGAACTTAATTTAATAGATACTCCAGGACACGTGGACTTTAATTATGAAGTATCAAGAAGTTTAGCTGCATGCGATGGAGCCATTTTAGTTGTGGATGCAAGCCAGGGAGTAGAAGCCACAAACACTTGCAAATGTTTATTTAGCAATAGATAATAATTTAGAAATATTACCAGTAATAAATAAAGTAGATTTACCAAATGCGAGACCAGAAGAAGTTAAACAAGAAATAAAAGATATTATAGGGATTCCAGCAGATGAAGCACCATGCATATCAGCTAAAACTGGGTTAAATGTAGATGAAGTATTAGAAAAAATAGTAACATTGTTACCTCCACCAGAAGGGGAGGAAGAAAAACCACTTAAAGCTTTAATTTTTGACTCTTTATATGATAATTATAAGGGAGCAATAGCATATGTAAGAATAAGAGATGGAAAAGTAAAAGTGGGAGACGAAATATTACTTATGTCATCAAATAAAACTTTTACTGTAACAGAAGTAGGACATTTTGAACCAGGTACATATGAGCCGGACAATGAATTGCTAGCAGGTGATGTTGGATATATAGCAGCAAGCATTAAAAGCCTTTCTGATATTAGAGTTGGAGATACAATTACATTAAAGGAAACACCAGCGGAAGAACCATTAGCAGGATATAAAAAAAGTAAATCCGATGGTATATTGTGGAATATATCCTGTAGATGGAAGCGATTATGAGAATTTGAAAATAGCTTTAGAAAAATTAAAACTAAATGATGCTGCTTTAGAATATGAGCCAGAAACTTCTACAGAATCAGGCTTTGGCTTTAGATGTGGCTTTCTTGGCTTGCTACACTTAGAAATTATAGAGGAAAGATTGGACAGAGAATATGATTTAAGTTTAATCACAACATCTCCATCTGTTATTTATAAAGTTCATAAAACCGATGGCGAATTGTTGGAGTTATATAATCCATCAGATTTACCACCGGCAAATGACATTTCATATATTGAAGAGCCAATGGTAACAGCAGAAATTTTAACTCAAAAAGAATATGTAGGAAATATAATGGAAATATGTCAGAATAGGCGTGGAGTTTATATAAATATGAAGTATTTGGATGAAAATAGGGTTTACATTTAATATATGAGATGCCATTAAATGAAATTATTTATGATTTCTTTGATAATCTTAAATCTAAAACAAAAAGGATATGCTTTTTTGACTATGAATTTAAAGAATATAAAAAGATCAGAATTGGTTAAGCTGGATATATGGGTAAATGGAGAAGGAGTAGATGCGTTATCTTTTTATTGTGCATAAGAGCAATAGCTATGAACGTGGCAAAAAAGATGATAGAAAAATTGAAAGAAGTTATTCCAAGGCAATTATTTGCTATACCTATACAAGCAGTTATAGGAGGAAAAATAATAGCAAGAGAAACAATATCAGCAATGAGAAAAGATGTACTTGCAAAGTGCTATGGAGGAGATATTACAAGAAAGAAAAAAAACTATTGGAAAAACAGAAAAAAAGGCAAAAAAGAAACTGAGGCAAATAGGAAATGTGGCTATACCACAAGAAGCTTTTTTTAAGTGTTTTAAAACTGGATGATGAATAAGCCAGCCCAATAGGAGGAAATAAAGTAAAAGATGAAAAAAAAAAAATTAGTTATAATGATTTCGGGTGTTATAATTAGCATAGCAATTGTTACATTAATAATATTGTACTTTTGCACTGATACATTTAAAAGTCCAGAAGAATTATTTTGGACTTTTGCAAAACAAAATAATAAAATTTTAAGCATTATATGTAATGAAAATGCAAAGGTGCAAAAGGGAATTAAAGAAAAAAATAATTATGTTTCAGATGGAAATATTAACATTACTGTTGAAAAAAAATGAAGAAATGAAAAATATAGATATTGCAACAAATACTGTACATGATGTTGAAACTGAAAGAACATATTCAAAAATAACACTAAAAGAGCAAGAAAATGATTTGTTAAAACTTTTTTTGCATAAAAAGACTACAACACATATGGAATAAAATGCGAAGATCTGCTAAAACATTATATAGGTGTAAGGAATGCAAATTTGAAGAATTTTGCTCAAAAGCTAAATGTTAATAAAGAAATCATACAATATATACCAGATAGTATTGATATAAACGATATAGAAAAAGAACATCTAATAAGCACATATTCAAATATATTTATTCAAAATATACCTAAAACCAGTTATATAAAGTTAGGTAAAAAAGATATTCAAATAGAAGAGAAAAGCTACGAAGCTAAAGTATATTTGTTAAAACTAAGTGGAGATGAAATATGTAATATTATAATAAAGTGCTTAGAAAATTCTATGAAAGATGAAGTTTTACTACAAACGTTAGAAAGAAATAAAATAGATAATTACAAAGAAATAGCAAGTAATTTAATAGTAAAAATAAACGAACAAAGAATTGAAGAAGAAGTAAAAATTGAAATTTATGTTAATAAAAAAAGAGGTAGTTCGAACATCAATAAATATTGGTAGTAAATATAAATTAACAATAGATTATGCATATGAAAATAATAGTCTTAAATTATTAATATTTTTAGAAATTTCTACAGAGAATATTAGTTATAATTCTAAAATTATTGTTGATAAAAATGAAGAAGACAATTTTGTAACAAATAATATTATAATAACACCAAATATAAATAAACCAATGTATAACTATAAAATAGTTAATAAAATTGGAAAGATGGAAAATAATAATATAAATAATTCAATAATTACTACTATTATGAATGAAAATGGAATAAAAGTTAGTTCAATATATAATCAAAATATACAAGTAGGTGCTAATGGGGAAAAAATAGCAGAATTAAAAGACTCTAGTGCTGTTATATTAAATAATTATACTCTGAAACAGCTACAGCCATTTATAGAAAAAATACATTATAAACAAATTTCAAAATTTAACACAAAAATTTGAGAAAATAGGATTTGATGAGTTAGCACCTAAAATAAAATTAGAGGTTATAAGCACAATTGGTTCAAGTTTTATTAGTACAAACGGTGATGGAATAACAGAAAAAATGATAAATGGAATTTGGATATTTGCAACAGATTATGCACAAAAAAAATTCAATAATAAATGATAAATTAAACAATAACGAAGCAGAGGCACAAAAAATATTAAAAACATATATATCAGCAGATGGAAGCAGAAATATATCAGCAACAAATTTGAACAAAATATATGAGGTCCTTATAGAACATAATAGCATTATGTCAAAAAGAAGATCTTATAATGGTAAATGGAGAAACAAGCATAAAAAAAAAGAAGAATATAAGAAAAAAAATATAGACATAGGCAAAACATATAAAATACAAATAAAAGCTTATAAAACAAATGGTGCTATTTCTGAAATTGAAGTAAAAAGAAAATGAAATGAAAACAAATTTAATTGAAGAAAATGCCCAGGAATAGAGGTACATATGATTGATTTTAAAAAAGCTGAAGAAGCATTTGAAAAATATGTTTTAAAATTTGATTTGCAAAATGAAAATATTAAAATGAAAAAAGACCACTCTTACAGAGTTGAAAAAGAAAGCTATAATATTGCAAAGTCACTAGAATTAAATGAAGAACAAGTACAAATTGCAAAATTAGTTGGCCTTTTACATGATATAGGTAGATTTGAACAAATTACACAATATTCTACATTTGTGGATTCAAAAAGTATAGATCATGCAGAGTATGGTGTAGAACAACTAAATAAAAAATAATTTAATAAGAAGGTTTATTTCTACAAATAAATATGATAGAATTATAAATGAAGCAATAAGAAATCATAATAAATATAGTATAAACTTAAACCTGAATAAAGATGAAATGCTTCAAGCAAAAAAATAATACGAGATGCGGATAAATTAGATATTATGAATATATATTTGTTTAAGCCATTTTATTTATTGTATAAAAAAAGGATATAGGAGACGAGAAACTATCTGATAATGTTTATGAGCAAATATTAATGAAAAAAACAATAAAATCTGGCACAGTTACAAGCAATATTGATAAATGGATAATAATATTAGCTTTTATATATGATTTAAACTTTGAGTATAGTTTAAAAAAAATAAGAGATGGAAAAATATATAGAAAAATTGATAGACAGAATTGACTATAAAGATGAGCAAACCAAGAAAAGGATGGAGTATCTAAAAATAACAGCAATAGAAGATATAAATAAAAAAAAATTAATAAGGAGGAACAAAAATGAAGAAAAAAAGTATTGGATTATGGGTTGTAATAATTACAGTATTGATACTTGGATTAGGCGCGGCAGGTGGATATTTATACTTTTTACAGATATGTTAAAAAAAACCACAAGAGCTTTTCTGGAAATATATTGCACAACAAGAAGCAATATCACAAATATTTGAAAATGAATATGATAAAGAACAAAGCACAACATTTAAAAATGTTAGTTATGTTTCAAGTGGAAGCTTAACAACAATATTAGAGAAAGGAACAGAAATTCAAAATATTAATGTAACAACTGCTACAAGACATGATAATGCTACAAGAAGAACATATGCTGAAGCAAATTTAAAAAATGGACAAGACAATTTACTATCTTTTTCTCTATATAAATAGTGGAAATATATATGCTATAAAATGTGAAGATTTACTAAAAAGTACTATATAGGCATAAGAAATGAAAATCTAAAAAAAATTAGCGAGTGATTTAAGTGGGAATAATCAGTTAGAAAAAAATAATTCCTGAAAAGATTGAATTTAGTAATGAACCATTAATTACAGAAGAAGAGCAAAAACAATTAATAAATGACTTTTTAAACATAGTTAAGCAAAATATTAAACAGGAAAATTATAGTAAGGCAAAAAATAATATAGATATAAATGGAACAACATATAGTGCAAATATATATACATTAAAATTAGATGAAAATCAAGTAAATCAAATAATAATAACTTGCATTGATAATTTTTCTAAAAATCAAACATTATTAAATATATTAAAAAAGATTAGAATTAGTTCAGAAGTGGAACTTTCTTCGACAGCACAAGAGCTAAAAGAAAAAAAATTAATGTGAAATCACCATTAACAATAACAGTATATGAAAAAGACAAAGTGACACTTAGAACAGTAATAAATACTACAATTGAAGATATGACAGATAATAATTTAAATACAAATGCAATCAAAGAAAAGCAAGAAGTGGAAATAATTATAAATAACAAATTTAGTGAGAACAATTTAAATTTAGAAATTATTTTTAATGTTGTAAATAACTCGGAAGAAAAACAAGGGGCTAAACTTGTACTTTCAAAAGTGAAAGATGAAAAAAACATAACAAACAAATACGAATTAATTCCTGATATTACAACAAATGAAATTATGTATTCAGAAGAAACTAAAATTGGAAGACCAGTAAATGGAGGAGTAACTAATACGTCAACAACAAAGATTAACAACAACGGCAAAAAAATTACTGCTACATACAACAAAAATATAAATAAAGTTGATACTGTAGAAGAAATAACAGAGTTAAAAAATAATAATGCAATTATAATTAATAACTACAAACCAGAACAGCTACTAGCAGTACTTGAAAAAAAGCGTACTAAATAAAACCGGAAAAGTAGTAGAAAAATTAAATCAGTCTGTGAATATTGAAAATATAGAAGAACTTGCTAGCATTTGCACTACATCATTACATAGTATGATAAGTGCTAATGGAAAAGAAAACGAAAAAAAATAATAAAAAAACACCATAGAGTTTTTTTATGAAAAATGTATATGGACATATTTCAGAGTTGTCTAACAATATGTCACAAGATAATAATGTTATAATTCCATAATTTGGTAGAAAGAAAAAGATGGTTTTAGTATTAAGAGGAGAAATAAACATGGAAGAATATAATGACCAGATAGAGGGCAGAAATGCTGTACTAGAATATTTGGAGTCGGGCAAAGACATAAACAAAATACTTGTAGCTACAGGAGAGAAGCATGGCTCCATAAATAAAATTATTGCAATTGCAAAAGACAGAAAAATAATAATTACAGAAATAGAAAAAAGCAAGTTAAATAAAATTGCTCAAACAGAAAATAGTCAAGGTGTAATTGCAATTGTTCCTCCATATGATTATTGCGAAGTGGAAGATATTTTACAAACTGCAGAAGAAAGAAAAGAAAAAAACCGTTTATAATAATATTAGACGGAATAGAAGATCCACATAATTTAGGCTCGATAATTCGTACAGCAGAAACAGCTGGAGTTCATGGAATAATAATACCCAAAAAGAAGAGCATGTGGAGTAAATAGCACAGTTTCAAAGGTTTCTGCTGGAGCAGTGCAACATATGAAAATAGCAAGGGTAAATAATATAAATGAAACAATTAAATTTTTGAAACAAAACGATATTTGGATTTGCGGAACTGATGGACAGGCAAAAACATATTACTACCAACAAGACTTTAAAATGCCTGTAGCCATAATAATAGGAAGCGAAGGATATGGAATGTCAAGATTAGTTAAAGAAAACTGTGACTTCTTAGTGAAAATACCAATGAAAGGTAAAATTACTTCACTAAATGCATCAGTATCAGCAGGAATTGTAATGTATGAGGTAACAAAACAGAGGGAAAATTAAAAAAAAGACTTGCAATTACTAGAAAAATAGGGTATAATAATAATCGCATAAGGAATTTAGAGAGTGGGGAACAAATCCCACTCTCAAATGCGTATTAAGGGAGTGAAATATGTCAAGCTTAGAAGAAAAAATTGAAAAATTGGTTGAACCTAAAATAGTTAATTTGGGTTATGAACTATATGACGTTCAATATGTTAAAGAAGGCAAAGATTATTTTTTAAGAATATTTATAGATAACTCTAATGGAATAAGTTTAGAAGATTGTGAAAAAAGTAAATAATGCAATTACTGATTTATTGGATGATGCAAACTATATAAAACAACAATATTTTTTAGAAGTTTCTTCTCCAGGTATAGAAAGAATCATAAGAAAAGATAAACATTTAAAAGACAATATAGGAGAAAAAAATAGAAATAAAATTATTTAAACCAATAAACAAGAAGAAAGAAATAATAGGCATATTAAGAACAAATCAATGAAAAGGCAATAATAGTAATAAGCGATAATGAAGAACAAGAAATATTAAGACAAGATATAGCACAAATAAAGAAAGCATATGAATGGTAAATTAGGGGAGGAATAGGAAAATGAAAAAAAGAATACCAAAAAATAACAATCAAGCAATTGATGCACAAGAGTTGTTTTTAGCAATGAATGATTTGGAAAAAGAAAAAAGGGATAAATAAAGAGTATTTATTAGATTCAATTCAGACAGCGTTAATAACAGCATATAAAAGAAATTTTGATGCAGATGAAAATGTAAGCATAGTTATAGATGAAGCAACAGGAGAGATACATGTATATGCAGAAAAAGAAGTAGTGGAAGAAGTAGAAATACCACAAACACAAATAAGTTTAGAAGAAGCACAAAAAAATAAACAAAAATTGGAAATAGGAGATAAAACAAAAATAGAAATTATTCCAAGAAATTTTGGAAGAATAGCGGCACAAACAACAAAACAAAGTAATAATACAAAAAATAAGAGAAGCATCAAGAGATGTATTATATACAGAGTTTAATAATAGAAAAGGTGAAATAGTATCTGGAATAATACAAAAAGCAGATGGAGGAATAGTAGTATTAGACCTTGGAAAATTAGAAGGTGTAATGCCACTAAAAGAGAGCAAGTACCAACAGAAAAGTATAGAGTAAATGATAAAATAAGAGCATATGTATTGAATGTAGAAAGAGGATTAAAAGGTTCTCCACAAGTAACGGTTTCAAGGGCACATGCGGACTTTGTAAGAAAATTATTTGAATTAGAAATCCCAGAAATATATGAAGGATTAATAGAAATTAAAAAGTATTTCAAGAGACCCTGGTAGTAGAACTAAAGTTGCAGTTTACTCAGCAAATGAAAATATAGATCCAGTTGGTTCTTGTGTGGGACAAAAAGGAATTAGAATTCAAAACATAATAAATGAGTTGCACGGAGAAAAGATAGATGTAATAGAATGGTATCCAGACCCAGCATTATATATATCAGCAGCATTGCTTCCAGCACAGGTTATGGCTGTTGATGTAAACGAGGAAGAGAAGTTTGCACAAGTAATAGTGCCAGATGACCAATTATCATTGGCAATAGGAAAAAGCTGGACAAAATGCTAGACTAGCAGCAAAGTTAACAAACTGGAAAATAGATATTAAAAAGTGAATCTCAATTTAGAGAAATATTACAGAAAAAAGATGAAGAAGAAGTTGTAGAAAACCAAGAAGAAGAATAAGCTATAAGAAAGAGGTGAATATATATGAAGAAGAAACCACAAAGAACATGCATAGGATAATGTACAAAAAAAAGACAAAAATGATTTTGTGAGAATTGTAAAAAAGCAAAGAGGGTAACATTACAATAGATAAGACAGGAAAAAGCAAGTGGTAGAGGAGCATATATTTGTCACAATGTAGATTGCTTTAATAAAGCTAAAAAAGTAAAAAAAATAGAAAAAGTTTTTGAAACACAGCTAACAGAAGACATATATAATGAATTAGAAGAGATGTTTAAGGAGTAAAATGACTAAAAACTTTAATTTCAATAAAGGGGGAATTTATTATAATAAGTACTAAAGTAATGGGGCTAATAGGGCTAGCAACAAGAGCCGGAAAAATAGTATTTGGCACAGATGCTTGTTTAGAACAAATTATAAAAAAGAAATGCTAAACTAGTTATAGTTGCAAAAGATGCCTCAGAAAGAACAATAAAAAATAAAAAAATAAATGTATAGAAAACAATGTAATGTTTTACAACATATTAACAGTGGACGAAATAAGCAAATGTATAGGAAAAGATAATAAAGCAGTTATTGAATTAAAGATAATAATATTGCAAAAGAAAAATAGCAAAAAAAAAATTGATGGGGGTGAAGTTATTGGGTAAGATAAAAATCACACGAAATAGCAAAAAAAGTGGGCTTAGCCAGTAAAGAAGTAATAGAAAAAGCAAGGGAATTAGAATAGCTGTAACAAAGCCATTTAAGTACAATAGAAAATGAACAGGCGGAAAAACTTGAGCAGGCTCTGATGATGGAAAAACAAAAAATATAGGAAAGAAAGAGAAAAAAGTGAAAGAAAAAGAGACAGATACACCAGTTATAATAAGAAGAGAACTTATAATAACAGATGAGGATAAGAAAAAAGAGAAAAAGCAAGAAGAAAAGAATAGTCAAAATAGAAAAGATGTTGGTTTTGTAGAAAGAGAAAAAAAAATCAAAACTATAATATTGTTTATAGAAATAAGCCAACTAAGCCTCTTACGGTTAATGAATTATTTGAAATAAAGGATTCCAAAAAAAGAAGAACAAAAAAAAGAAGAAGTTAAAGAAGTTAAGGAACAAACAAAAAGAGCAAGCAAAAGAGCAAGCAAAAGAAGAAATGTTGGAAAAAAGAAACAATAAAAAGCTCAAGAAAATGCACCAACACCCAAAGTACAAACTTCATCAACGACAACTGTAGAATCTCCTAAACCCAGAACAAAGAAGAACAGAAAATAATTATAACAGAAATTATAATAATGGTTATAATTTTAATAGAAACAATTATAACAACAACGGAAATTATAATCAAAATAGAAATAACTACAATCAAAACAGAACATATAATAATGGAGAAAATGGTGCTAGACAACAGTATAATAGGGATAATAACAGATTTCAAAATAATAGAAATAATAACCAACAACGTCCTAATTTTAACAGAAATGAAAGAAGACCATTAGATAATAAAGGAATAGATAGAAACATTAAAGATATTATGTCTGTAGAAATTGAAAAAAGAAAATCAAAGAGATTACAGTACAAAAAAGCTATAGATAAGCAAAAAAGTAAATAACAAATATGATGAAAACAAAGCAACCAAAAAGACTACAAGAAAAAGTGGAAGATTCAATGAGGAATTTGATGGCGAAAAATTAAAAATCTAAAACAAGTAGATAAATTATCACATATGTTTAATGAACAAGACGGGGAAATGCTAGACTATTATGACTTGACTACAGAAAGAGGAAAAAAGAAATAGAAAAAATTCAAAAAAATGAAGAAGAAAGAAATAAACAAAAAATATTTGAATTAAAAGAAATAACGATTCCAGATACAATAACAGTAAAAGATTTGGCAATGGAAATGAAAAAAAAACAAGTGGTGATGTAATAAAAAAAAATTGTTAAATTACGGAATAATGAGCACAATAAATAATACTATAGATTTTGATACAGCATATTTGGTAGCAAGTGAATTTGGAATAACAGCAAGAAAAAAAAAAGCAAGTAAAAAGAAGAAGACATATTATTTGATGAGACAGAAGACAAAGCAGATGAATTGCAACCAAGACCACCAGTAGTTGTAGTAATGGGACACGTAGATCATGGTAAGACATCTTTACTAGATGCAATAAGAAGTACAAATGTAATAGAAGGAGAAGCAGGAGGAATAACACAACATATAGGTGCATACAAAGTAAATGTAAATAACAGGAGAAATTACATTTTTAGATACGCCAGGACATGAGGCATTTACAAGCATGAGAGCAAGAGGAGCACAAATTACAGATATTGCAATATTAGTAATAGCTGCAGATGATGGTGTAATGCCACAGACTGTGGAAGCTATAAATCATGCTAAAGCAGCAGGAATTCTATAATTGTGGCGGTTAACAAAATTGATTTGCCAAATGCAAATGTAGATAAAAAATAAAGCAAGAATTAATGGAATATGAATTAGTACCAGAAGAATGGGGCGGAGATACAATATTCTGTCCAATATCAGCTAAAAATAATATAAACATAGATAATTTACTAGAAATGGTTTTACTAGTAGCTGATATGAAAGAATTAAAAAGCAAATCCTAATAAACAAGCCAAAGGTGTTGTTATAGAAGCAAGACTTGATAAGTCAAAGGGACCAATCGCTTCTATGCTTGTACAAAAAGAGGAACATTAGATGAGGGAGACACAATTGTAGTAGGAACATCTATTGGGAAGAATAAGAGCAATGAAAAATGATAAAGGACAAAAATTAAAAAAAGCAGGACCTTCTACACCGGTTGAGATTATGGGATTAACAAATGTACCAGAAGCAGGAGAGACTTTCTATGAAGTTAAAGACGAAAAAATGGCAAAACATTTAATAGAAAGAAGAAAACGTCAAGAAAGAGAAATATATTAAACGAAAATGCAAAAGTTACATTAAATAATGTGTTTGAAAAAAATGGCAAATGAAAATCTAAAACAACTATATTTAATAGTAAAGGCAGATGTACAAGGAACAGCAGAAGCATTAAAACAATCATTAGAAAAATTATCTAATGATGAGGTAAAGGTAAAAAGTAATACATTCTTCTACAGGTGCTGTAACAGAATCAGATGTACAACTTGCCAAAGCAGCAAGTGCAATAATAATAGCATTTAATGTAAGACCAGGACATACAGCAAAAGAAGTTGCAGAAAAAAATATGATAGAGATAAAACAATATTCTGTAATATATAAAGCAATTGAAGATGTTGAAGCAGCTATGAAAGGAATGCTTGACCCTATTTATGAAGAAAAAAGTAATAGGTAATGCAGAAGTAAGACAAACGTTTAAAAGTATCAAATGTGGGAACAATAGCAGGATGTTATGTATTAGAAGGAAAAAATAGAAAGACATGCAGGAGTCAGAGTAATAAGAGATGGAATTGTATTACATGACGGAAAGCTAGAGTCACTAAAAAAAGATTTAAAGATGATGTAAAAGAAGTAGCAAAAGGATATGAATGTGGTATTCAAATAGAAAAATATAATGATATAAAAAGAAGGAGACATAATAGAGGTATATGTTATGCAGGAAGTTAAAAGATAACATTATGTGCTATTTGTATTAGAAAGGGAGATAACTAATATGCCGAAAAATGAAAATAGGCTTAATAGAATTAATGAAGAATTAAAAAAAAGAAATTAGTAATGTAATTAGTTTTGAACTTAAAAATCAAATGTAAACTGGATTAATAAGTGTAACAAAAGCAAAAAATAACACCAGATTTAAAATATGCAAAAATATATGTAAGTATATTAAATTCAAAAAACATTAAAAAAAACAATGGAAGGACTAAAAGAATCAGCAGGATTTATAAGGTCTCAAGTTGCAAAAACAATAAATTTACGAATTACACCTGAGCTAATTTTCGAAATAGATGATTCATTAGAATATGGTGAAAAAATAGAAAAAATTCTAAAAAGAATTAAAAAACGAAGGAAGCAGGGTGAACGAAGAATAAAGTTTAACAGCTTTATTCTTTATACATATGACATTAGATAAAATTTTAGAGGAAATTAACAAAGCTAACTCAATAGTAATATTAACTCATGAAAATCCAGATGGAGATGCTATTGGAAGTAGTTTGGCAATGTACAATATATTAAAAGCATATGGAAAAAAATCCAGATGTTATTATACCAGAATATTCAAAAATATTTGAATTTCTACCAGGTACAAAGGAAATAAAAAAAAGAAAGTCAAGTACAAAAATACGATTTAGCAATATCATTAGATTGCCCAACTATAGGGAGATTAAATGGATTTGCAAGTTACTTTGAAAATGCAAAATCAAAAATAGTAATAGATCATCATGGAACAAATACCATGTTTGGAGATTTAAACTATGTTAATCCAGATGCACCTGCTTGTGCACAAATACTAATAGTAATGTTTGAATATTTTGGATTTGAAATATCAAAAGACATAGCAACATGTATTATAACAGGAATAATAACAGACACAGGAGGCTTTGCATATTCAGGGGTAACAGCAGAAACATTTGAATTTGCAGCATCACTTTTAAAAAAAAAAGGAGTAAATGTATCTGATATATATAAGCGAGTTTTACAAACAACAACAAAACCATGCTTTGAACTAACAAGAGTTGCTTTAAATAGATTAGAATTTTTGAAGAAGGAAAAGTAGCATTTACATACATAACACAAAGCAGATAATGCAAAGTGTTGATGCAAAAACAGGAGACCATGAAGGAATAGTAGAAATAGGAAGAAATGTGGAAGATGTAGAAGTTTCTGTATTTGCAAGAGAAATTGAAGATGGATGGAGACTATCTCTAAGGTCAAACCAATATATAAATGTTTCAGATGTTTGCATTATGTTTGGAGGTGGAGGCCATCCAAGAGCAGCAGGAGCAACAATAACTGGAAATATAGAAGAAGTAAAAGAGAAAATATTAACACAAATAAAAAGATATATAAGGAAATAATAAATGGATGGAATTATTATAATAAACAAGGAAAAAGGTTATACATCACATGATGCAGTATACAAAATAAAAAAAATGTTTAATACGAAAGTAGGACACACTGGTACATTAGACCCTAATGCTACTGGTGTTCTTCCTATTTTATTGGGGAAAGGAACAAAGCTTTCTAAATATTTAATAGAACATGACAAAGAGTATGAGGTATTATTACAATTAGGAACAAAAAAAACAACAACAGCTGATGAAGAAGGAGAAGAAGTTGAAAAAAAAAAAAGTGTTCCAGAACAATACTTGCAATTTAAAAATATAGAAAAAAATATTAAAAAGCTTTATTGGTGAAAGTCAACAAGTTCCACCAATGTATTCAGCAATTAAGGTAAATGGAAAAAAAAAAATTATATGAGTATGCAAGAAAAGGACAACAAGTTGAAATAAAGCCACGAAATATAGAAATATATGATATTGAATTAATAAAAGTAAATAAAGAAGAAAAAACAAATGCAATTTAAAGTAAGATGTTCTAAAGGTACATATATAAGAACATTGTGTGAAAATATAGCAGAAGAAATGCAAACAGTAGGATATATGAAAGAATTAAAAAAGAACCAAGGTGGGAAAATTTACTATTGAACAAGCAATTACAATAGAACAATTAAAGGAAGGACAAAATATAAAAGTGATAACAATTGAAGAGATGTTTGAAGATAAAGAAAAAATACAGTTAGAAGACGATGATATCAAACTACTGTTAAATGGTGTAAAATTAAAAAAAAAAAAACAAGATGGAATATATAAAATATATTCCAAAACAAATAAATTTATAGGTACAGGCATAATTGAAAATGGAAGACTTAAAGTAGATATAAGAATATAAGAAAACTATAAAAAAGAAGATAAATAAAGATAATAAGATTATACATTATATAAATTAAAAAATACAGCAAAAAAGACAGATTGAAAACCCCAAAGCAATATGCTAAAATATAAATACAAATTGAAAAAAAATCCCTGCGTGGTACGTATTGACTGAAATTTTAGAACCAACAAACTTAAAACGGGAGTCCGCCTTTGAGTGTGGCGTGTAAGCTTATACTTATATAAGAAACCCAGTAGCATTCAACAAGACACCCACCTGTGCAAACAGGTCCTTAAAATTTCTTCATCTTACGGCTAATGTGGGGTATTTTTTTTTGCGTTTGGGACTGTCAAAAATTGTCCCATTTTAGATAAAATTTGGGCGATATGGTAAAATAGATGTACATTATTAAAAAGGAGTATAATATTGAATATTAGTGAATTACTGGTCAATGGAAAACATTTATTAAAGGATATAGAGGATGGGAATATTAAAGCTCGTATTTTGTTAGAATATATATTAAAATTAAGTAGGGAGAAGATTGTTTCTAATCCTAATATTGAAGTAAGTGATAATAATGTTGAGTCTTATTTAAATAAAATTAACGACATTAAAAATGGTATGCCAATACAATATATAACTAATAAACAAGAATTTATGAAACTGAACTTTTATGTTGATAAAAATGTCTTAATACCACAGCCTGATACAGAAATATTAGTTGAGAAAGCGATAGAAATTTGCAACAATCATGGTAATGATATAAAAAAATCCTGGATTTGTGTACAGGGAGTGGAGCAATTGGAATTTCAATTGCAAAAAAATATAAAAAATGCTAAAGTTTATGCAACAGATATAAAAAATACAGTTATAGATATTGCAAAACAAAATGCTAAAAAAAATAATGTTGATAATATAGAATTTATAGTATCAGATATGTTTGAAAATATTCAAGAGAAGGATTTTGACATAATTGTTTCAAATCCACCATATATAGAGACTGACGTTATAAAAACATTGCCAACAGAAGTGAGAAATGAACCAATAATTGCTTTAGATGGTGGAAAAGATGGGTTGAAATTTTATAAGATAATATTATCTGAGTATAAAAAATATTTGAAAAAAGATGGTTACTTATTGTTGGAAATAGGATATAATCAAGCAAAAAGTGTTGGAGAATTAATAAACTTAAATTATAGCATAATAGAAGATTTAGCGGGTAATGATAGGGTAATTATTATAAAAGGTTGGTGATAAATTGTCATTTTCATTAGAAGTAAAAAAGAATTAAGCAAATTAAATACATTAGTAGATAAAAAAGAACGTTAAGACCGAACTCTTAGGATATATGGCAACTAATAATGTTTAGTGTGCAAAAAAATAAAATTAAGTTTTCAACAGAAAGTGAATATAACATAAATAGATTTGGAAAATTGCTCAATAATCTAGGACTGAATGATCATAATATAAAAAATTCAAAGAAGTGTTTATTCAATTACTATAAACAAAAATTATATTGAAGAATTAACAGAAAATAATAACGATAATAAAAGTGATGATTTAGAAAAGGCATTTATAAGAGGGGCTTTTTTAGGAAGTGGAACAATAAATAATCCAGAAAAAAAAATATCATTTGGAAATATCGTTAAGAAATTTAGAAAGTGCGAAATACATATTGGAAATACTAAAAAAAGTATAATATAGATTTTAAAATTTTAGAAAAAGCAAAAGGTTATTCAATATATACAAAAGATGGAGAAGAAATATCTAAATTTTTAGCATTGATAGGAGCGAATTCTTCTGTACTAAAATTTGAGGAAATACGAGTATATAGAGATATAAAAAAAATAATATAAATAGAAAAAGTGAAATTGTGAAACGGCAAATTTAAATAAGATAGTGAATTCATCAGTAAAAACAAATTAATGATATAAAATATTTAAGGGAAAAAAGAGAAGTTTAATGAATTGCCAGAACAATTAAGAGAAATAGCGGAGATTAGAGAGGAAAATCCAGATGCATCTTTTTAGAAGAACTTGGAAAGTTGTTGAAGAATCCTATAGGAAAATCAGGAGTAAACCATAGATTAAGAAAAAATACAACAAATAGCAGAGGAGTTGAGAAAATAGATAAATGAAAGAAATTGAATATATGTACATATACCATTTTGCAAGCAAAAATGTTATTACTGCGATTTCAAGTCTTATGCAAATAAGGAAAGACTAATAGAAGAATATATAAAATGGTTAAAATATGAGATAAAAAGAAGTAGGAACAGGAAATAAACTAGACTATGAAAATGGCTTGGATGATTTGGTATTTGTAAAAACAATTTATATAGGGGTGGCACACCATCATATATAGATATAGTAAGTACATTAAAGAAATTATTGAAGAGATAAAAACAAACTTCAAAGTATCTAAAGATACAGAAGTAACTATAGAGATTAATCCAGGAACAGTGGATAAACAGAAATTATTAGATTACATGAAAAGCGGAATAAATAGAGTAAGTATAGGGATTACAAAGCACAGATGATGATATACTACGAAAGATAGGCAGAATACACAAATATGATGATTTTTTACAAACATATAATATGGCTAGAGAAGTTGGATTTAAAAACATAAATGTGGATTTAATGTTAGCGTTACCTGGACAAACAGTACCAAAGTTGAAACAAGGATTAAAACAAATAATTGCCTTAAAACCGGAGCATATATCACTATATTCGTTGATTTTAGAAGAAGGAACAGTTTTGAATAAAAAGGTGCAAAATAAGGAAATTGAGTTATTTGATGAAGATGATGAGAGAAAAAATGTACTGGGAAACTAAAAGAATATTAGAAGAAGCGGGATACATACACATTATGAAATTTCTAATTTTGCAAAAAAAAGGATATGAATCTAAACATAATTTAGACTGTTGGAACCAAAAAGAATATATATGGGCTTTGGAGCGTCTGCACATTCATATACAAACAATGTAAGATTTTCAAATATAGATTCAATAGAAGACTATATAACAAATTATAAAAAATGATAATGTAACAGACAATTTTATTTTTTCTCGAAAAGCAAAATCAAGCAGTCAAATGAAAGAATATATGATGTTAGGATTAAGAAAAATAGATGGAATAAGTATACAAGAATTTAAAAATAAATTTGTAGGCAATCCTTTATATATTTATAGAAATGAGTTGGAAAAAGCTTGTAAAAGAGCAACTAATAGAAATAGAATTAGATAGAATTAAACTTACTGAAAAGGGTTTAGACTTTGCCAATATAGTATGGGAGGAATTTATTTAAAAATGTTATTAGGTTTAGTAGGGGTATCTGGAGCAGGGAAAACGTATTTTAAGGAAAAAAAAAATAGTTGAAAAATTAGGTTTCGAAAAAAGTTAATACAATTAGAACAAGGCAGAAAAGAAATGAGGAGCAAGAGGGAAAAAGTAGGATTCTTTAGAACAGAAGAGGAACTGGACAAATTAAATAGAGAAGGAAAAAAATAATATATCAATTTAAAGTGTTTGGTGGCATGTATGCATATTTAAAAGAAGAAATTTTGACTGAAAAAAAATATGATATTTGAAATGCATTATACTATGATAGATGACTGGAAAAAAATACGACCAGACATAAAAACAATATATATATTACCCAAAAACTTAGAAATAGCAAAACAAAAAAAGTTATAGAAAGAGAAACCAATACAGAAAAAAAATTAAATGAAAGAATTAATGAAATGGAAGAACATTATAACAATATTTGCTATAAAAGAGAATGGAAAAATAAATTTGATTATATAGTATATAACAATTATGATAATGAGTCAGAGAAACAAATAATAGAATTAGTAAAAAAAAAAATGTTAATAGAAGAACAGAAAGGAAAGATTTATGCAAAAAACGTATTTTGAACTAGATGAGGATTTTAATAAAATTATATTGAAGAATTTAGAAGACGTGGAGAAAATAAGGTTAATTCCTACAGGATGGACCAACATTGTTTTTGAGGTTACGACCGAGAACAATAAATCATACTTTTTTTAGATTTCCAAGAGATGAATTTTGGGCTAGAACAATAGTAAAAGATTATCAATTTGCCAAATATATACATAACAAAACAGATTTTGACACAGTTGAATTGCAATTATTATATGACAAAGGAAGGCCTTTTTTCAATGCACAGAAAAATAGAGGGAACACCTCTTGCAGAAAGAATGAATGAATTAAATGAGTCAGAAATTGAAAACATCTCAAGCGAAATTGCAAAATTTATGTTTCAATTACATAGCATAAAATATGAAAAAAGATAAGATTTTTACCATAAATAATATTGGAGTGAATTTAACAGAATTTTTTGGAATGAATTATTAAAGAAACATGTTAGCAAAGATGATATGGCTTTTTGAATTTTAGAGATGAAGATAAAAAAAATCATTTATCTTGTTTAGTGCATGGGGATTTAAATTCAAGTAATGTATTATTAAATAATGACAATCATGTTACAGCTATAATAGACTTTGGATTTGGCGGATTTGGAAATAAATATGATGATATTTCAAGAATAATAGGAAGGTGTCCAAACAATTTTAAAGAAGAAATTATAAAAAATTATGAGAAATATTCAAAAGAAAAAAATTGATACCAATGAATTAGATAGAAACATAGAATTTGGGGAAATATAGACCAGAGCTATATAAATTATATGAGAAAAATAGGAATATACAAATAAAATTAAAAAAGAATACTTGAAAAGTATTCTTTTTTGATATAAAATTATTTCAAATTGGTAATAATAAGTAAAATTATTACAATAATAGTGTAAAGTAATCTATGAAAAATGTAGAGGCGATTTTAATTGCTCCCACACTTCGAAGAAATTACTAAAAATTACAATAAAGGAGGAATTAATATGTCAATAAAAAATAGGCATTAATGGATTTGAAGGATAGGAAATTTATCATTTCAAGCAGCTTTAAATAAAGAGGGAGTTGAAGTTGTGGCAATAAATGATCCATTTATTGCAGCAGATTATATGGCTTATATGATAAAATATGATACAGTTCATGGAAAATTTGAGGGAGAGGTTTCTAGCGAAGAAGGAAAACTAATAGTAGATGGAAGAGAAATAAAAAGTATATAACGAAATGGATCCAAAAACATTCCATGGGGGAGCAGATGGAGTTGACTATGTATTGGAATGTTCAGGAGTATTTACAACAATAGAAAAAGCAAATGCACATATAGAGGCTGGAGCAAAAAAGGTTATAATATCTGCACCTTCAAAAGATGCACCAATGTTTGTAATGGGAGTAAATCAAGAAAAGTATACACCAGATATGAACATAATATCAAATGCATCATGTACAACAAATTGTTTAGCACCACTTGCTAAAATAATAAATGATAATTTTGGAATTAAAGATGGTCTTATGACAACTGTACATTCAATAACAGCTACACAAAAAACGGTAGATGGAGCTTCTAAAAAGGATTGGAGAGGTGGTAGAGCAGCAAGTGCAAATATTATACCTTCTACAACAGGTGCTGCAAAAGCTGTTGGAAAAGTTATACCAGAGTTGAGTGGAAAATTAACTGGTATGTCATTTAGAGTACCAACAGTAGACGTTTCTGTTGTGGACTTGACTTGCAACCTAGAAAAACCGGCAACATATGAAGAAATATGTGCAGCAGTAAAGAAAGCATCAGAAAACGAAATGAAAGGAATAGTTGAATATGTGTCAGATCCAGTTGTTTCATCAGACTTTATACATGATGAGCATACTTCTATATTTGATGCGACAGCAGGAATTGCATTAACAGATACTTTCGTTAAATTAGTTGCGTGGTATGATAATGAAATGGGGATATTCAAATAAATTAGTAGACTTAGCAATATATATTGCTAGCAGAGGTTAATTTACAAAATCGGATATTGGCTGAATCCATATATCCGATTTTCAATAACAAAGGAGGTACAAAATGAATAAAAAAACAATACGTGATATAGATGTTCAAAATAAAAAAAGTATTAGTAAGATGTGATTTCAATGTTCCACTAGATAAAGAAACAGGAAATATTACAAATGACTTAAGAATAGTTGCAGCATTACCTACAATAAAATATTTGTTAGAACATAATGCAAAAGTGATTTTATGTTCACATTTGGGCAAACCTAAAGGCGAAATTAAACCAAACCTTACGTTGAGACCAGTTGCAGAGAGATTATCTGAATATTTAGGTTTTGAAGTTAAATTTGCTACAGATATAGTAGGAGAAAGTGCAAAAAAAATTAGCAAATGAATTAGAACCAGGAAAAGCAATTTTATTAGAAAATGTTAGATTTGATCCAAGAGAAGAGGGCAAATGACAAAGAATTTTCTAAGGAGTTAGCAGATTTAGCTGAAATATATGTAAATGATGCATTTGGAACTGCACATAGAGCTCATAGTTCTACAACTGGTGTTGCTGAGTTTCTACCAGCAGTTTGTGGATTTCTAATGGAAAAAGAAGTTAAAATGTTGGGGGATTGTTTAGACAATCCACAAAGACCTTTTGTAGCAATACTAGGAGGAGCAAAGGTATCAGATAAAATTAAGGTTATAGAAAACCTGTCAGAAAAAGTAGACACTATTATAATAGGCGGAGGAATGACTTTTTACATTTTTAAAAGCAATGGGATATGAGGTTGGAAATTCAATTTGTGAATTAGACCGATTAGATATAGCAAAAAAAGAAACAATAGAAAAGGCAAAGATGAAAGGAGTAAAATTGTTGCTTCCAATAGATACTGTGTGTGGAAAAGAATTTACAAATGACACGGAAACAGTTACAGTAGATTCAAAACAAATTCCAGAAGGATGGCAAGGACTAGATATTGGACCAAAAGCAATAGAGGAATACACACAAGAACTAAAAAGTGCTAAAACAGTTATATGGAACGGACCTTTGGGAGTATTTGAATTTGAAAAGTTTGCAAAAGAACAAATTCTATTGCAAAAGTGTTATCAGAGTTAGATGCAACAACGATTGTAGGAGGAGGAGACTCAGTGGCAGCAATAGAAAAGGGTGGTTTTTCAGATAAGATAACACATATTTCAACAGGTGGGGGTGCTTCATTGGAATTCTTAGAAGGAAAAAGCTCTTCCGGGAATAGAAGCATTAAACGATAAATAATAAAAGTATAGAAGAACAGAAAACTTTTCTATCAAAATATAATTACTTTCCGACTAAATTCATATATTAAGGAGGAGGAATAAGATAAACAATGAGAAAAAAAAGTAATTGCAGGAAACTGGAAAATGAATATGCTTCCAAATGAAGCAATGAGATTTATAGAAGAACTAGCACCTAAAAATTAAAAATACAAAAAAATGAAGTAATATTATGTGTTCCATATACAGATTTATTTTATTCACTATTGACTACACAAGATACAAACATAAAAATAGGGGCTCAAAATATGCATTGGAAGGAAAATGGGGCATATACTGGAGAAGTATCTGGCAAAATGCTTGAATGTATAGGAGTAAAATATGTAATAATAGGACATTCGGAAAGAAGACAGTATTTTGCAGAAACAGATGAAACAGTAAATTTAAAAATAAAAATCAGCACTTGCCAATAATTTGAAACCAATAGTATGTGTGGGCGAAACTTTGCAACAGAGGGAAGAAGGAAAAACGACAGAAATCATTAAAAACCAAATAAAACAAGCATTTAATGATTTGACAAATGAGCAAGTTAGAATATAATAATAGCCTATGAGCCAATTTGGGCTATAGGAACAGGCAAAACTGCAACAGCTGAAGATGCAAATAATGTAATAAAATCAATAAGAAAACAAGTTGAAGAACTTGTATGGAAGTGATGTAGCGGAAAATATAATAATTCAATATGGTGGAAGTGTAAAGTCTGCAAATGCAGAGGATTTATTAAATACGTCAGATATAGATGGTGCATTAGTAGGAGGAGCAAGTCTAGATGCAGAGGAATTTGCGCAAATAGTTAATAAAGTATAATAAAATATAATTTTACGCGTTAAAGAAAGGAATATTAATTAAAATGAGTAATAAACTAACAATGCTAATGATATTAGACGGTTTCGGTAATAATCCAAACAAAAATGGAAATGCAATAGAAATGGCGGAAATGCCTAATATAAATAAACTAAAGAAAATATGTCCAATGACGGAAATATATACAAGTGGATTAGCAGTAGGACTTCCAGAAGGACAAATGGGAAACTCAGAAGTGGGACACACAAAATATAGGGGCAGGAAGAGTTGTTTATCAGGAATTAACTAGAATTACAAAAACAATAGAAGACGGTGATTTTTTTAGTATACCAGAATTGCTTTACAGAGGCAATAGAAAATTGTAAGAAAAATAATTCAAAATTGCATATAATGGGGCTCCTTTCTGATGGAGGAGTACACAGCCATATAAGACATTTATATGCATTGCTAGAGTTGGCTAAAAAGAAAGGATTTTGAAAATGTATTTATACATTGTTTCCTAGATGGAAGAGATACTCCACCTGCATCAGCAGAAACATATATAATGAAATTAAACGAAAAAATACAGGAAAAAGGTGTTGGAAAAATAGCAACAATTTCAGGCAGATTTTATAGTATGGATAGAGATAAAAGATGGGAAAGAGTAAAAAAAAATCTTATGACATGCTAGTAAACGGAATTGGTAATAAAGCTACAAGTGCAATTGCAGCAATAGAAAATTCATATCAAAAAAAGAAGTGTTTGACGAATTTGTTGAACCAACAATAATATGTAATGAAGAAGAACCGGTTGCAAAAATAGAAAAAAATGATTCAGTAATATTCTTTAATTTTAGACCAGACAGAGCAAGAGAAATAACCAGAACATTAGTTGATAAAGAATTTGAAGCCTTTGAGACAAAAAAAAAAAGATTTGAATTTGTATTACGTATGTTTTACACAATATGATGAGGAAATGCCAAATGTTAAAATTGCATTTAAACCTACAGCTTTAAAAAAAAAATACATTTGGAGAATATATATCAAATAAAGGATTAACACAATTAAGAATAGCAGAAACAGAGAAATATGCTCATGTAACGTTCTTTTTAATGGTGGAGAGGAAAAACAATATAAAGGCGAGGATCGAATATTAGTACCTTCACCAAAAAAGTAGAAACATATGACATGAAACCAGAAATGAGTGCATATGAAGTAACAGAAAAAAGTTGTAAATGCAATTAATTCAAAAAAAATATGATTGTATAATTTTAAATTACGCAAATCCAGATATGGTAGGACACACAGGAAATCTTGAAGCAGCAATAAAAAAAGCACTTGAAACAATAGATGAATGTGTTGGCAAAGTGGTAGATGCAGTTCAAAAAAAAAAATAATGGAACATTACTTATAACTGCAGACCATGGAAATATAGAACAAATGATAGATTACAAAACTGGAGAACCTCATACGGCACATACAACAAATCCTGTTCCACTGATATTAGTTGGCAAAGATGATGTAAAATTAAAATCAGGCAAATTAGCTGATTTAGCACCAACAATGTTAGATATAATGGGATTAGAAAAACCGGAAGAAATGACAGGAGAATCATTAATAATACAATAAAAGAACTGCCAATATTTTGGCAATTCTTTTTAATAAAATTTATAGTTTAGAACTAGATATTTGAAAATTAATACAATAATGAGAGGAGAAATGAAAAAATGATTTATTCAAAGGAAGTAGAAGAAATGTGTAAGGTAGCAAAAGGTGTTGACCATGGACCTGCTCCAATTCCCGAAGAAGGAAAATGGGTAAAAGCCAAAGAAATAAAAATATATATCTGGTTTAACACATGGTGTTGGCTGGTGTGCACCACAACAAGGAGCTTGTAAATTAACATTAAATGTTAAAGATGGAATTATACAAGAAGCATTAATAGAGACAATAGGATGTAGTGGGATGACACATTCTGCAGCAATGGCAGGTGAAATTTTAGTTGGAAAAACATTGCTAGAGGCGTTAAATACAGACTTAGTATGTGACGCAATTAACACTGCAATGAGGGAATTGTTTTTACAAATAGTATATGGAAGAACACAATCAGCATTTTCAGAAAATGGATTACCAATAGGTGCGGGAATGGAAGACTTAGGAAAAGGAAACAGAAGTCAGATTGGAACAATTTATTCAACCTTAGAAAAGGGACCAAGATACCTAGAATTAGCAGAAGGGTACATAACTGAGATAGGCTTAGATGAAAATGATCAAATAATTGGATACAAGTATGTAAATATTGGAAAAATGATGCAAAATATAAAAAAAGCAGGAATAGAACCAATGGAAGCAATAGAAAAAGCAAGTGACAAATATGGAAGATTTGATGAAGCCGTAAAGAAAAATAGATCCAAGAAAAGAATAAAATAATTAAATAGAAAGAGGTAATAATAATGGCATTATTTGAAAGTTATGAAAGAAGAATAGACCAAATAAAACCAGTAATGGAGAAATATGGAATAAAAAAAGATTTCGATGAAGCATTAAAAATATGTACGGATAAAGGATTTAATCCATATGAAATAACAAGAAGTATTCAAACTATTTGTTTTGAAAATGCTTGTTGGGCATATACATTAGGTGCTGCAATAGCTATAAAAAAAGGTTGTACAAAAGCACATGAAGCTGCAAAGGCAATAGGAGAAGGACTACAGGCATTTTGCATACCAGGTTCAGTTGCAGATGACAGAAAAGTAGGCTTGGGGCATGGAAATTTAGCATCAATGTTATTAAGTGAAGATACAAAATGTTTTGCTTTTCTAGCTGGACATGAGAGTTTTGCAGCAGCAGAAGGAGCAATAGGAATTGCAAAATCTGCAAATAAAGTAAGAAAAGAGCCTTTTAAGAGTTATATTAAACGGATTAGGAAAAGATGCAGCACAAGTTATATCTAGAATAAATGGCTTTACATATGTTAAAACAGATTTTGATTTTTATACAGGAAAAGTAAATGTTGTAGAAGAAATTGCATATTCAAATGGAGAAAGAAGCAAAAGTTAGATGCTATGGAGCAAATGATGTTAGAGAAGGAGTTGCAATAATGTGGCTAGAAGATGTTGATGTATCTATAACAGGCAACTCAACAAATCCAACAAGATTTCAACATCCAGTAGCAGGTACATACAAAAAAGAAAGATTAGAAGCAGGAAGAAAATATTTTTCAGTTGCATCAGGTGGAGGAACAGGAAGAACTTTACATCCAGACAATATGGCAGCAGGACCAGCATCATACGGAATGACAGATACAATGGGAAGAATGCATTCAGATGCACAATTTGCGGGTTCATCTTCTGTACCAGCGCATGTAGAAATGATGGGATTGATTGGCATGGGAAACAACCCTATGGTTGGAGCTACCGTTTCTATAGCAGTTGCAGTAGAGGAAAGTATGAAATAACAAAAAACAAACATAAATAAAACAAAAAACGCACAAAGTATGTGCGTTTTTTGATGCAGACAGAATGGCGGAATATATAATTATTCTGTCTGCTATGTAAACAATCAATATCATCCTTACATACGGAGACTACAAGAATGATTTGATTGCTTTTTTTGAGGAGAGAAGGGAAAGCCGTATGGCAAAGCAGAAAAATAACAACTTTCCCAATACCACATGTGCATGCCCCGAAAGCACTATGCAGTTTTCTCTCCTTTTGGAAGATGCGCTAAAAATGAAATAAATTCATATGTATAACACATCTTCTTATGTTACAGAAGCGGATTGCTTCGTAACAATACAATTATACTACAAAGAAAAATCAAAAGTCAACATAATCCACGCAAAAAAGACACACTTGCGTGTGTCTCTTTTGCAGAGGCGTATGGCTGTCCTTTCCAAACAACCATTTTGAAAAAATGCCTCTTTTTTCGGGGATACTCACCTGATACACAATACAGGGGGAAACTACCAAGGTGAACAAGGAGAACATGGTGAGTACCCCGAAAAGAAAGAAATGAGCAAATTTGTGAGGTGACTCATCGTACCACCAAAGACGTAAAGTGGACGATGAAAGCCCATTTCTTTCTTGGATGAGAGCATCGCTCTCGACGAAATCTACCAGATATATGTTCTGGTAGACAGAATACATATGTAAAAATATATACATATATATGTTTACATATGTGGGAGTGATTACTCCCAAACTAGTTATTATTATAATATATAATAAGACAAAAGTCAACATTATTGACCAAAATTATGTTAAACAATTGAAATTTTAAATAAAAATTAATAAATAGATATAATATATTTAAATATATCATATAAGAAGGGAGTATTAAAGAATGAAAAAGATTTTTTAAAGATCGAAAACATAAAAGCAATGGAAATATTAGATTCTAGAGGAAATCAACTGTACAAGTAGAAGTAATAACAGAAGGAGGTTTTACAGGTGTAGCAATGGTACCATCAGGAGCTTCAACAGGGAGCTTTGAAGCAGTAGAATTGCGAGATGATAACAAAGAAAGATATTTGGGTAAAGGAGTATTGCAAGCAGTACAAAATGTAAATAAAAAAATTGCAAGAGAAATAGAAGGAATGAATGTATATGAACAGGTAAAAATAGACAAAAAACTAATAGAAATTGATGGAACAGATAATAAAAGCTAGACTGGGAGCCAATGCTATATTGGGTGTTTCCATAGCGGTTGCAAGGGCAGCAGCAAATTCTCTAGGAATGAGTCTATATAATTATATAGGTGGAATAAATGCAAAAGAACTTCCTATACCTATGATGAATATAGTAAATGGTGGCAAACATGCGGATAGTAATTTAAATATTCAAGAATTTATGATAATGCCTGTTGGGGCTCGAAATTTTAAAGAAGGGGGTTACGAATGGGAGTGGAAGTATATCATAATTTAAAAAAAGTGCTAAAAAGCAAATGGGTTATCAACTGCTGTAGGAGATGAAGGTGGATTTGCCCCTAAAGTAGAAAATGAGGAAGAAGCTATAGATATAATATTAGAAGCGATAGAGAGAGCAGGATACATTGCTGGAAAAGACGTATGTTTAGCAATAGACGTGGCAGCAACAGAAATGTATGAAGAAGCACAAAAAATTGAAAAAAGAAGGATATTATTTTTGGAAAACTAATGAATTTAAAACAAGAGAAGAAATGGTAGAATATATAGTTGATTTAACAGAAAAATATCCAATAATATCAGTGGAAGATGGATTAGCTGAAGAAGACTGGGAGGGTTGGAAGATGCTAACAAATAGAATTGGAGAAAATATTCAACTAGTTGGGGATGATTTATTTGTTACAAATACTAGAAGACTACAAAAAAGGGATAGACAACAAAATTGCAAATAGTATATTAATAAAATTAAATCAAATAGGTACACTAACAGAAACATTAGACGCAATAGAACTAGCCAAAAAAAATGGATATAAAGCGGTAATATCACATAGAAGTGGAGAAACAGAAGACACTACAATTGCAGATTTAGCAGTTGCAACAAATTCGGGGCAGATAAAAACAGGAGCACCATGTAGAACAGATAGAGTATCTAAATATAATAGACTATTAAATATAGAAGCAGAAATTAAATAAAAAACAGGAATTCTAAAGTAAGCAATGAAAGAAGCAACTAGTCAAATTAACTAGTTGCTTTGTGGTTGGGGTACTGTGATTCGAACACAGGAATGTCGGAGTCAGAGCCTTTATAAGTGTTTTATATATTTTGTTATTTATTATTATATAATACTTCTTAAAATAGCTTTATCTCAAACATTTTTCCCATACTAATTTATCTAACTTACTATTAAACAATATTTATAAAATAACATAATTTTTTTTAATGTTTTGGTTAGATATTGGTTAGATGTTATTTATGAACTATTATAACAGATAATCTACCATTGATAAATAGATTTTGAAAATTTTTTATAAAAAATTTTATCGTAAAAAATTACTCTATCCTCACAATAAATTGCCTTAAATCGATTGTGATGGCTAATTAAATAGAATAAACATAGACTACTTGTAGTTTTTAAGCTACAGGTAGTTTTTTTATGTTTAAAAGAGAATTGCCACAAACTCTTAAAAAAGTGATAGGTGTAATGAGCCGATGCTATAAAGTTCATTCGTATTTGTATAAGCAGTCTAATTATACAAGGTGAGTGAGTGAGATTTTAGAACACAGACTCACAATAATAAAAAAGAGTATTCGGTGGCATATTTTGGTGTGGATTTATAATTGTAAAAAGTTTGGACAAGTATGAACAAAGATATACTTTAGTAGTATCAACAATTATAGTAGCAAAGCTACTTACTAGACTACCTATGAAAACGAGGCGAACGACCGACGGTTTCTACTTATATAGGCGTAATAATTCTATTTGTAACAATGGGATTATTACACCTAATTCACTTTAGCTCTCTTCCTCTAGTTTCTGCTTAGTAGTTGCTAAAGTAAATGCCAAAAAGCGCTTATGCTTTTTGGGTTGTGAGTAAAAAATTTATTTTTTGCTCACATTCATAAAAAATTGCAATAAGCAAATTTTTATGAAAAATCTAAAATGCAATTAAGAAATTTTAGGTTTTGGGGTGTGGGATTGCCTAACCCTGCCACACAGACAAACTTTGTTTGTCTAGTGTGTTAGACATTGAAACAATATCTCGAGCAAAGAAGGAGGGGCAAGGAGATATGAGTCATGTTATTGTAAGAAATGAAAAATTAACACGAGCAGAAGTAAATGGAAAAGGAACTCATAATGATAGAAAAGCAAAAAATCATACTAATAAAGATATTGCTCCTACAAAAAACACACTTAAATTATTACATTAAAAAAAAAAAATGGACTAACATACGCCAAAGAATTTGATAAATATTTAAAAGAAAATAATGTGCAAGGTCATCTTAGAGTAATAGTATAATAATGTGTCAAATGATATTTACATCTGACCAAGCATTCTTTGATAAAATTGGAGAAAAAAGAGACCAAAAGATATTTTGATGAATGTTATAAATTTATATGCAGTTATAAGAATCTAGGAGAAAAAATATAATATCAGCAGTGGTACATTTAGATGAAGGTGTACCACATATGCACTTAATGTTTGTTCCTGTTGTTCATACCAAAGACAAAGATGGAAACGACATTGATAAAAATTGTGCAAGAGATTTTTGAAAGGTCAAGACAGTTATAGAAAATTACAGGATGCCTACTTTAATCATATAAAATCAAAGGGTTTTTAATTTAGAAAGAGGTATGTTTGTAGAAGATACTGACAGAAAACATTATACAGTTGAAGAATATAAGAAAATTACAAATTATGAAAATACTAAAGAAAGTTCTAAAAAGAAATTAAACTAGAAATACCAGAAGTTCCAAATATAAATGAAATTAGTAAGTTTTCAACAAAAAGAGATGAAAAAATACTAAAAAGAAATCATAAAACCTAAAAAGATGATTTAATTAAAGAATTATATAATGTAATTTATCATTGCATAAAAAGAAATATCAAAACAATCCAAAATTGTTGATGAGGCTGTAAAATATCAAAAAGAACGAGATAAAATCATTGCAGATAACAAGAAATTACACAATACTGTAAAAAGAAATAAAACACGAATATCAAAATAAAAATAATACTCTTGATTTAAAAATATGATAACAGAAAAAAAAAAAAGAACTTGAAAAGGAATATCAAGAAAAAAAATCTTATAATTTAGAGTATGAATACAAATATAAAGTTAGTAAATTAGAAAAAGAAAATAGTAAATTACACAAAATAATTGATAAATTCTACGAAACTATTGATAAATTCATACATTGGATTTGTGTTAAATTTGATATTGCTGAAGAAGATAATTTAATTAGAGATTTTCAAAAAGAAACTAATACTTTTCTTGATCCAGAAAAACAAATAAAACATGAAGAAATGGAAAAAAGAATGGGATTTGGAAAGATAATTTTAAAATCAAACTTTGCAATTTTATTTTCTACTATTTTTTTCAATTATTTTCCAATTATACAGGGGTTACTACTAAAAATATGAAAAACTGGGGTACCTAAATAATAGGTACCCTAGTCGCTGTTTTGTTACAACAAAATCACTTTCTCATTTTACAACGAAGTTTATGATTCTGTTAGGAACGAAAATCACTTTCTTGATTTCGCACCCGTTGAGCTTTGCATTAACATAGTCCATAGCCATTTTCTGAATTTCTTCCTTGCTGATATCCTTCTTGACATTTAGCACGGTGATATTCTTGGAGTTGATCTGAACCGGAATATTGATATTTGCATACATTCCGATTTTTTCATCAACTTCAGGCCATTTTTCCTTGAAAAATGCTACATGTATGTCCTAAAGATTCCCAGTAGTATTCAGCCAGGTGCGGTGCTTCCGGAGCCATCAACTTGGTTACATTTTCCATGACATCGATAAGAATCTTAGAATTTCTGCCAGTGTCAAGATAGGATCTAATGTTGCTGAACAGCTCCATCATTCTCGCGATTGTTGTGTTGAACTGGAAGGTATCAAGACCGTTGGTAATTTTATCGATAGTGGAATTCACTGCAATCAAAAGCTTAATTTCCTCATCTTCGCAGATATCCTCAAGCTTCTCAATTCTCAAGTATTTCTCGAAAATCCTGTCGACTCTGTCGTAATACTTCTGAATTGATGCAATACCACTTTCAGACCATGGACCACCCTCAGTGTAATTGAAACCAAACATCAGGTAGGTTCTGAATACATCAGAACCGAACTTATCAATGTACTCATCCGGAGAAACAGTGTTTCCCTTTGGACTTACTCATCTTCTGACCATCAGGGCCAAGAATGGTACCCTGGTGAACCAGAGAGGTAAATGGTTCATCAAATTTGAGATAACCAGCATCTCTGAGAACCTTTGTTACGAATCTTGCATATATAAGATGCATACAACTATGCTCTGCACCACCGACATACTTGTCAACAGGAAGCATCTGATTGATAAAATCTGGGTCAAATGCCTGCTTGTCATTTCTTGCATCAGGATATCTCAGCATATACCAAGAGGAACACATGAAAGTATCCATGGTGTCCACTTCGCGTCTTGCTTCCTTACCACAGCAAGGACAAACAGTTTTCACAAAGCTTTCGCATCTTGCCAAAGGAGATTCGCCATCTGGTTTGAAATCCACATCATACGGGAGAAGCACAGGAAGCTGTTCATCAGGAACAAGAACTTCTCCGCAATCATCACAGTAGATAATCGGGATAGGTGCTCCCCAGTATCTTTGACGAGAAATCAGCCAGTCTCTCAAACGATATGTAACCTTTTTTACCTCCAACGCCGTTGATAGACAGATAATCAACAATTGCCGACTTAGCCTCTTCAACACTCATACCATCAAGGAAGGCAGAATTAATCATTTTTCCTTCACCGGTATATGCGCAATGGTTATCGGGTTCAAATGCATCAATAACAGGTACAATTTCAAGCCCGTACTTGGTAGCAAACTCGTAATCACGATCATCGTGTGCAGGAACTGCCATAACGATTCCGGTTCCATAGCTTTCCAGTACATAGTCAGAAATCCAAATCTGGACCTTCTTACCAGTCACAGGATTCTCTGCATATGAGCCAGTAAATACACCTGTCTTTTTCATGAGAAGTACTCTGACGTTCGATTTCTGTCATTCTCTCGGTGTTTCTCACATATGCTTCGACTTCCTCTGCATGTTCTGCAGTAACAAGCTTGTTAACAAGCTCATGTTCGGGAGCCATAACAATATAAGTCACACCAAAAACGGTATCCGGGCGAGTGGTGAAGATCTCAAGATCCCCAACCACATCATTTTTTGAAGATTACAGAGGAACCTTCAGACTTACCAATCCAATTTCTCTGCATAGCCTTCGTTTTCTCAGGCCAGTCCAGACCATCAAGACCGGTAAGCAGTTCTTCTGCATAATCAGTAATCTTGAGAAACCACTGATTCATATTCTTAATGTGGACATCAGAGCCACATCTTTCGCACTTGCCCTGCTTTACCTGTTCTCTTGCAAGAACAGTCTGGCAGGACGGGCACCAATTTGCGGGTGCGGCTTTCTTGTAAGCAAGACCTCTTTTTGTACAGCTCACAGAAAACCCACTGGGTCCACTTATAGTATTCTGGATCACATGTCACAACCTCATTAGACCAGTCGAACATTCCGCCCATCTCTTTCAGCTGACCACGCATAACTTCGATATTCTTCATGGTGCTGTCATAAGGATGAGTTCCGGTCTTTATTGCATAGTTCTCAGCAGGGAGTCCGAATGCATCAAAACCCATGGGTTGAAACACATTAAAGCCCTGCATCTTTTTGAACCGAGCATAGCTATCTACTAAGCCAAAGTTGAACCAATGGCCCAGATGAAGCTTAGCGCCAGAAGGATAAGAAAACATATCCATGACATAGAGTTTCTTTCCCATCTTGGAATGGTCAAAGGCCGAAAGCCTTTCTCTCTCCCACTTGTCTTTTTTGCAAATTTTTCAATCTGCTTAATTTTCTCGATATTCATAAGATACCTCCATTCAGATAAGATTGTTCAAGCTAAAGGTTAAAGTCTCATTATTACCGTTTTTGTAAAGGATTTCCTGTACACAAATGTGATACAAAATCTCGGTTGCTAAACGATGATTCTTGAGTTCTCCCTTTTCGCTGCGTACTTGATTTGAGCAACGTTTTCATATCTCCAAATTTCGTCGTTCGGATCAACCTGGAAAGAGATCGCGTCCAGCAAAAGGATTTTCTTCATGATTTTTCCCTCCATTTGGTTTTTAATGTTTTTCGACATACATATTAAATTTTCAATGTACATATTAATACAAGCTTATAATTTTCAACCTCATTGTAAAAATTTTTGGTTCTGCCATTGTGAATTTTCACATAAGCACAATTATAATATTATACTAATAGCGTTTATATTATATCACTCATTTTATATTATGTCAATTGTTTTTTGCGATATTGTATTATTAGTCATATTTCAACATAGTAAAAAAATTAAAAAGTTAATTTGATAAATCAAATTAACTTTTTAATTCATTATATTTCTTTAACAATTTCAGTAGCAATCTTCAAACACTCTTTTAATATAAAACTTCTATCCTCTTTTTAAAGTTCTTATATCCCAAGCTTCTCCAACAAGTGTATCATCTGAATATAAAAACTGATAAGCATTAATATTTCTTGAATTTGCCACAGCCATGACAGATGCACATTCCATCTCTACAACCTTACAACCACTTTTTATCCTTTTTTTTATTTTATTTCTAGTTTCTTTATATAAAGCATCCGTAGTCCATGTTTTTGTTAACTCATAATTAATATTTTTTCTTCTTAAAAATTTCTTCTAATCGTGTTGCTGTTTTTTACTTTTACAAAATCTGATACTGGCATATAATGGTAACTTGTTCCCTCATCTCTATATGCTTCTGTTGGTATAATAAATGCTCCTTTTTTTCATATCTGAGATAAGTTCCCCACAAGATCCAAAGAATATAAAATTTTCAACTCCTCTAGCATGAATTTCTTCCATCATTGAAGTTGTTGCCGGACCTCCAACTAAAGTTCTATATAAAATAACACTTTCTTTACCAATTTGAGTTTTATATATTTTAATTTCCTCACCACATACATTAATCTCACTATATTCTTCAAATTCCTCTTTATTCTTCACAACATCTATCAACTCTTTTTAAAGCAAACAATTGCAGTTTTTGGGAGTTCTTTTTGTCCTCTAGTTAAAATTTCAGCCTTAACAACTTCTTCACTCTCATCATAAGAATCTATTAAACTCATATTTATCCTCTTTACAATTTATAAAATTAATAATATTAATATATCATATAATTGTACTTTTGTAAAAACACATTATATATGATATTTATATTATTTATTCTCAATCATCCAATTATATAATTTATCTTCTTCAAGTTTACCTTGCTTAAATAGCTTAATTTTATCTTGTGCTTCCTTTTTCCATTTATCAAAATCTTTCTTTATCTTTTTATCTTCTTTATTCCTATAAACCACCATAACCTTCTGTTGATACATCTTTCTATATAAACCTAAAGCAGGAACACTCTCCAAATTCTTTTTTTATAATTTATAGTTGCACCTTTTTCTCTACAAGTTGCACTACCATCAACATTGGGTAAATCACAATATATTTCATTTTGCCTAAATGTTGGAATAAAGTACCTACCACAAATTTGGCAAGTTTTAATTGGTAGATTTTCTTGTCTTACAAGTTGATCTAATATTGTAAAGACAAATACTTCTTAATTTTGTACTTGTAATAAACATTATGCAATTCTAAGTTTGGGTTTTTATCTTCAATACCTTTCATCAAATGTTCAATACTCTCATTGTGATGACGATTATGTATATTTATATAATTGTCTAAAATTACTTCCACATCTTGAGAATATGTATAAATATCGTTTTTTATTGCGTATGCAACAAACTTTGAAGATATAGACTGTTTCCTTATATTCTTCATTTCCATTTAAGTTATATACAAAATCTACACATTTTCTAAAATTATCTTGCCATTCTAATAAATCATCTAAACATGTATTATAAATATCTTCTAACATATCCATAAATTCTATATCTGTTATAAATTCATCATTTTTCGAATATATGTAAGGTACATATTCTTTTATAAGTTCAAAACCATAGGCATAAAAAGAAAGTATTATATGCAGATGCAAAAAGAAGAAAAAAATCAGCATTTAAAAAATTAATTAGTAACATTCCTATACTTTCTGCATAATGAATATAAATAGTTGAAGGAT